>ENA-ORXT01000117-ORXT01000117.1-marine-metagenome-genome-assembly--contig:-NODE-117-length-128593-cov-8.616110_pt1 | contig 128593 bp, 88 predicted proteins | sample MGYA00237868_ERZ511482 | MGnify/ENA metagenome assembly ERZ511482 | reverse complement strand
CGCAACGGCGTGGTCGAGGTGGTTTGGTCCGTTGTGGGCCGCGGCAAGCTGCGTTGAATGAAGATTGATGGAATACTAGTGAATTGAGCGGCCCGGAGATTGCGCGCGAACTCATGGTGTCCCTCAATACAATGCGTACCCACAGCAAGAACATTTACAGCAAGCTCAGCGTGAACAATCGGCGCGCTGCCGTCCGTCGTGCCGAGGATCTAGATTTGTTGTAGTAACCAGTGCGGGCGCGTTCCCGATAATGTTGGCAACGCAGCTGCACGTGGGCGTCTCACTATACGGATTTATATTGTTTTCGCAGACACTTATTATTTTTGGATGGCCTTAGTTATTTCCTTTTCTACCACAGCCCTAATAGGTGATTTACTGAATCTGTTGGGGCTTTTTAGTTTCTGCCGTTCATCACATTCTTCTATTCCTCTCACATCATCCTGATCATTACGAATCACCACACAAATCACCACATCATGTGATGACGCCTCACCACATCTGTTGGTATTCTGCGGTTGCAGCACAATTGTGCTGCAACCGCAGAATACCAACGGGTTCATCCGATAGAGGAACGAGAAATGAATACAAACGAAAAGACCGCACGAATACTGGGTTTACTGTCTCTAATCGCAACGGCGACATAGATATATATGGGACGCAATCAAAAACAGAATCTCAGTCAATCAGAAAGGGTCTACGAAATCAGGCTCGAAGGCCATCTAGGTCAGCAATGGGCAGAGTGGTTTGATGGCCTGACCATCATGCTGACGGAGGATGGCGACACGCTGTTAACCGGCCCGGTGGTTGACCAAGCTGCGCTGTATGGCTTGCTGAGAAAAGTGCGTGACTTGGGGCTTCCCCTGCTCTTAGTCATGCGCGTTGAACCTAGTCAGTCAGATGCGTCAGATGTCAAATAGTTCAGCATCAATCTTTAATTTTTGGGTCATGTTCCACCGTCCAGTAGGCACGCACGCTATGCTTAATACCCCGTGCCGGTCACTGCTGCACGAAAGCCATACGAGGGCGTGCTCACTGGGCGGTCAGCCATCAGATTATTGACCCGTATTTTTATCCCTGATAATGCACTAGCACACAGATTACTTCAAGTCCGATACAATAAGGCCATTCTACAAAAATAGTTACCCAAAATTTGAGCAGTGAGCACGCCCTCGTGTGGTTCGAACCGGCGCGGGGCGTGCCTACTGATGAGATTGTTATCACTCAGATATTTTGGGGCCTGTGGTTATTCCCCCATGGGGTATTTGATTTTCAAATCTGGCTTTTTGCCTAAACTTATCGGATCTTTATTGATCGTCGCCTGTTTTGGCTATCTGACCGATTCATTTATCTTCTTTTTTGTGCTCGGCTTTGGTATAATATTTAGCGAATTTACCTTTCTAGGCGAATTGTTGATCATCCTTTGGCTCTTAATTAAAGGTGTCAATGTCGAAGTGTGGGAAAAACGCGTATTTGCGCTTGAACTCGAAAAGTAATCCTACTCCTTGATCCGCTACAAATACATCCCTGTAATCAGAGTCAAATACCCGTCAGTCAAGTGCTTTGACTCTAATTATAGGAATCCAGAATTATAGGAATCCAGAGTGCCCAACCCAATTCTGAGTACTTGAACCTCTAGCGGTCGACGAAGCACTCACCGTTCTATTGACCACATGCTGCCATGCCTACACCTATTCTCCGTACCAAACTCCATATTCCATATTTCGACGTTCATGAGTTGGTTGTGCGGCCTCGCTTAGCGGAAAAAATGAGCCTTGGGCTGGCGCGCAAGCTCACGCTGATCGCCGCTCCCGCTGGTTCTGGGAAGTCGGCAGTGGTCTGTCAGTGGCTGCAAGAATCGGACCAATCTGTCGCTTGGCTGTCGCTGGACCGCAACGACAATCATCTGGTTCAATTCTTGCGCTATATGCTGGCTGCGATCCAGCAGAACCATCTCCACATTGGGAAAGCGCTATCTCAAATACTTCAGGAGGCAGAAAACGTAGACCATGAGCTAATTTTGTCTGAACTGGTCAATGAGATCGATACCAAGCTTGCGCCAGATGACAAGCTCATCTTGGTCTTGGACGATTATCACTTCATTACTGAGGATACTATTCATGAGGCTGTGCGCTATCTGCTCGATTATTTGCCACCAGCCATGCACCTTATCATGACGACCCGCGTTGACCCGCCATTTCCGTTGGGGCGGATGCGCGTCAAACGGCATCTGAATGAAATTAGGGGCGCGGATCTACGCTTTAGCCAAGACGAACTGCACGATTACTTTGCCCAAGTGATGCAGCTTGAGTTAAAAGCAGATACCCTTCAACAGTTAGAAGAACGAACCGAAGGGTGGATTGCCGGTGCCCAACTAGCTGGGTTGTCGTTACAGGGACAAAATCCCGAAGAAGCCGAGCAGCTGCTGGCCGATTTGACTGGTTCGGACCGGTACATAGCCGACTATTTGATTGATGAGGTACTACAGCGCCAGCCTGCGGATGTACGGAATTTTCTGCTACAGACATCGATTTTGGAGAAGCTCACCTCCTCCCTCTGTGATGCCGTGACCGAACAGCGCAATAGCCATCAACGGTTGCGAGAACTAGACGCCAATAACTTTTTCCTTATTCCTCTAGATAACGAACGTGAGTGGTATCGGTATCATCATCTCTTTCAAGAGTTACTGCAAGCTCAACTTCAGTTTCAGCAGGCTGTTGATGCAGAATCACTGACACTTGCCCATCTGCACCAACGGGCAAGTGAGTGGTACCATCAGTACGGCGCACCGGCTGACGCTATCCGCCATGCCCTTGCCGCGAACGATTTCGCCCGCGCGGCCGACTTGGTCGAATTGAGATGGCGCGCAATGGACAGAAGTTTTCAGGAAGCAACATGGCTTGGCTGGGTACAAGCGCTGCCAGAAGATGTTATCCAGCCAAGACCTGTGCTTAGTACAGGGTATGCCTGGGCGTTGTTGGATACTGGTAATTTAGAGGCAGCCGAACCCCACTTACAAAACGCAGAGCAATGGTTGGACATGGCAGCGACCGCAAATGCCTCACTAGAAAACCCGCCCGCCAAGACAGATCTTGCCCAAATAGATCTTGCCCAAATAGATCTGACTGGAATGGTCATAGCGGACGCCAAGGAATCTCAGTCCCTACCCGCGACAATCGCCGCGGCCCGCGCCTATCTTGCCCAGGCGCTTGGCGATCTATCTGCTGCGGAGACCTACGCTCGGCGGGCGCTCGATCTTTTGCCCGAGGACGATCATTTCTATCGAGGCATTCCGTCTGTGATCATAGGGCTGGCCTACTGGGCACGCGGCGCTCTTGAGATGGCTAGTCGCTCTTTTGTCGAAGCTACCGATTGTTTTCAAATGGCGGGCAATGGCCTCTTTACAATCAGTAGTCTATCTGTTTTAGCTGCAATAAAGATGGCACAGGGAGAGCTCCACGAAGCATTCCGTACGTATCAGCGCGCATTGCAAGTGGTGGCGAGTCAAGCGATAGCCAGTCAGGGCAAACCGATGATCCAGGCCACTGCGAACTTGTATCGAGGGCTTAGTAAGGTACATCGAGAGTGGGGCGATCTGCAAACTGCAAGAGAAAATCTGCAGAAAAGCGAGCAGTTGAGCAAACAAGCATCACCAACGGATCGGCCCCATCGCCTGTGCATTGCAATGGCTCGCATGAAAAAAACCGAGGGGGACTTTGATGGTGCTCTCGACCTTTTAGCCGAAGCGGCCCAGCGCTACACGCCAGACCGTCTCCCAGACATACGCCCCATTGTAGCGATGAAAGCAGAGGTTTGGACTACCCAGGGAAGATTGGCTGAGGCCCAGGCCTGGGCACGCCAGCAGAATCTCTCGTATGACGATGACCTAATCTATTTACATGAATTCGAATACATGATACTTGCGCGGCTCCTTATTGCTCAATACAAGCACGCCCCCGATAAAGATACCATTTGCCAAGCCCTCGATCTGCTTGAGCGACTTTTGGATCTAGCAGAGGGTGAAGGCAGGATTGGCAGCGTCATCGAAATTCTTGTGTTGCAGGCAGTTGCCCATGAAGTGCAAAGCAATATCACAACCGCGCTTGTTTCTTTGCAACGCGCTATAACGTTAGCAGAGCCAGAGGGCTACATCCAACTGTTTGTTGATGAAGATCCGCCAATGACGACACTTCTGCACCAGATGACCCAAGATGGCATGGCACCAGCCTACATCCGTCAAGTACAGGATATTTTGGCAAAGGATGCAAAGGGCGTGCCTGTTCAGCAAAATTTGGTCGAACCCCTTAGCGAACGAGAACTGGAGGTTCTGCGCCTGGCCGCGGCTGGTCGTAAGAACAAAGAGATTGCTGACGAGCTGTTCATCAGCCTCAATACCGTCCTTTATCATACCAAAAACGCCTACGGAAAACTTGGTGTAAACAAGCGTACACTAGCCCTCGCCAAGGCTAGAGAATTGGGTTTGTTGTAGCGTAGACCCCCCTTCTTTTTCCTCTCACTACAGTTTTACTTCCAACACAACTACAGTTTTCCCTCACAGTAACTACAGTTTCTTGTGGGGATTTTGCGCGCCCGCTGGTCTATCCTTGAGCCGTGAAGAACGAACATACAGCAACACAGAAAGCAGCACAGAAAGCAGCCTCGACGGATGGGTACAAAATCACGGTTGGCGGTCACTTAGATGCTCGCTGGCAAGAATGGTTTGACGGCCTAATTATCATGCTGACTGAGGACGGCAATACAACTTTGAGCGGCCCTGTTCAAGATCAGGCAGCGCTATATGGCATTCTCAACAAGATCTACAGCTTGAGTCTAAAACTGATTTCGGTAAACCCACACACGAATCTACCAGCAGGAGAAGATTCATGAAGCAAAATACGGTTCTTAGACTATTCACATCCAAAACCAGATAAGGAGATTCTTATGACAACTCTGATCAACGGCATACATCTGATCAACGGCATACATCTGATCAACGGCATACAACTGCCTACTTAACCGACGTTTTGCGTAAGTCAAAAGGGTAACAACTACAACTTTTTCCCACAATGACTACAGTTTCTTGTGGGGATTCGGGTACGCCCGTTGCCCTATACTTAAGACAGGAAGTACGCACAAACAGAAGTGTCAGAACCAACCTTATCAACAATACATGGAGACAAAAATGAACAACTTACAGAAGCTGGGCGGCCTTGCCGCACTTTATGAAGCGATTGCCTACATTGCCGGGATGGTTTTCTTTATCGGCGTCGTGAACTACATCGCGGTTGAAGATCCTATACAGAAAGTCGCCTTATTAGTCGATAACCAGGGCATGATGACCCTCATCAACCTTATCATCTACGTCGTGTTTGGTATTGCTCTGGTTGTGCTATCCTTAGCGCTGCATGACCGACTGAGACAAGGTTCACCGGCCATTGCCCAGGCAGCGACGGCTTTTGGGCTTATCTGGGCGACGGTGGTAATCGCCAGCGGTATGATATTCAATATCGGCATGGGTGTCGTTACGGAACTGTACAGCACAGATCCAGCGCAAGCGGCCACAGTTTGGCTGGCCATTCACGCAGTCTTTAACGGTATTGGTGGCGGTGTTGAAGTCTTGGGTGGGTTGTGGACCCTGCTCGTAAGCTGGGCTGCATTGCGGACAGGCAGCTTCTCCAAAGCGCTAAATGGCTTGGGCACAGTCGTTGGCTTGGCGGGTATTGCCACGATTGTGCCAGCATTTGGCGAGATAGGTGGTATTGTCTTTGGTCTGGGGCAAATCGTCTGGTTTGCTTGGCTGGGGATCGTGATGCTGCGCAGCCAGTCAGCTTCGGTCAAGGCAAATGTGGATACGTTAATTCGGCAGCACGGTACGGCGGCGTAGCTATACCAACAAAAACAGTGGCCGTTCATAAATTTCTGAGCGGCCACACATCAACAACTATAGATTCATACAAACAAGGATACTCAAAGTGCAAACAACAGGTTCAGTTCGTTCGGGGTAGAGGGTCTGTTGATGATGATTCTCTTCGCATTCGTGGGTGGCAAGCTCTATCAGCGGCGTTTATGAGATGAGATGAGGTGAGTGAGTCAAACCTTCTATGTTGTTGATCACCACATTCATTTATTCCTCTCACATCATCGCTATTCACAAATTCACCACATCAATCACCACATCATGTGATGACGCCTCACCACATTGCTTGGTATTCTTGGGTCATCAACACAAGTCAATCAAGTACTTAAGCAAACTTTTCAACATCATTTAAAGGAAGGAAAAAATGAATATACTTATCGTTGGTGCAAGTGGCGCAACCGGTCGCTTGATGACAGAAGAACTGCTCAGTCGTGGTCACTCCGTGAAGGTCATCGTGCGCTCAGCAGACAAGCTACCTGAAGCCGTCAAGAACCATGAGAACCTGTCTGTGATTCAGGCCAGCGTCTTAGATCTATCTGATGCCGAGTTGGCCGAATGCGTCAAAGAATGTGATGCGGTGGCCTCCTGCCTAGGACACAACATGACCATGAAGGGCCTTTATGGTCATCCACGCAGGCTCGTCACCGATGCCACTCGCCGACTGTGCGATGCTATCAAGGCAAATGCGCCTGACCAGTCAACCAAATTCGTGCTCATGAATACGACGGGCAATCGCAATGGCGATCTGGATGAACCGATCTCCTTCGCGCAACACTGTGTGATTGGATTGCTGCGCCTTCTCTTGCCGCCGCACGTGGACAATGAGCAGGCCGCGTATTATCTGCGCACCCAAATTGGTCAAAACGATGAACTGATCGAGTGGACTGCGGTGCGGCCAGATGGCTTGACCGATGAGGGCGAAGTTACTGCGTATGAGTTGCACCCATCACCCACCAGAAGCGCGATCTTTGATGCAGGGAAGGTCAGCCGCATCAATGTGGGTCACTTTATGGCTGACTTGATCACCGAAGATGACATCTGGCAGCAGTGGCAGGGGCAAATGCCCGTGATCTATAGCAAGGAAGAATAAAGGGGAGAATAATATGACTTCAAAAAGAGCGACTTACGCTAACTACTTAATTTCAATCGCTTTTGCAGCAGCCATGATAGGGTCATCGCTCATGATTGACGATAGAGATACTTCACAAATCGTTGTTTTTATTCTAATCGCGATATGGTTCATTCCCTTTACCTATTTAGCTAAGGCACAAAAGCACAAATCACCGGACGAACCAGCATAACGAGTACATCTCAGTAAGAGAAACTAACTGCAGTATTCATCCAGAAAATGGCTAACCTAAAAGATAAAGAGGAAATACAATGTTTAATCCAACCGATTTTCCCAAGCCCACCCTTATTTCAGCCAACGGTGTGGAACTCGAAGTCTTTGAAGCAGGCCAACAGAATGCAGGAAAACCAATTGTACTCTGTCATGGCTGGCCGGAGCATGCCTTTTCTTGGCGCTATCAGATTCACGCCCTTGCCGCAGCGGGCTACCATGTCATCGTCCCAAACCAGCGGGGGTATGGCAACTCATCCCGCCCGATCGAAGTAACAGACTACGACATTGAACACTTGTCGAGTGATCTCGGCGCACTTCTCGATCACTACGGATACGAAGATGCTGCCTTTGTCGGTCATGATTGGGGCGCAATGGTCGTTTGGGGACTGACCTTATTGCACCCAAGTCGGGTAAATAAAGTAATAAATCTGAGCGTGCCTTACCAAGAGCGCGGAGAAAAACCCTGGATCGAGTGGATGGAAGAAATATTAGGTGACGACTACTATTTTGTCCACTTCAATCGCCAGCCAGGCGTCGCAGACACAGTATTAGAAGAAAATACATTCCAGTTCCTTCGTAATATGTTCCGCAAGAATGTGCCCCCCGCACCGCCTCAGCCAGGTATGGCGATGATTAATCTTGCTAGAGCAGAAACACCATTCGGTGAGCCCATAATGAGCGACTGCGAACTGGCCATTTTCGTCTCCGCCTTTAAATCATCAGGGTTCACGGGCAGTATCAATTGGTACAGAAACCTTGACCGCAACTGGCGCTTATTGGCCGACGTGAGCCCAATCATCCAACAGCCCACACTCATGATCTACGGCGACCGTGATTTGATCCCGAGGTTTGAAAAGCTAACAGAGTTCGTGCCCAAAGCGGAAGTGGTCAATCTGGATTGCGGTCATTGGATCCAGCAAGAAAAGCCGGAAGAAACAAATCAAGCAATTTTAAAATGGCTGGAACAGCAGGGTGAATAGCTAGTTGTGTATTCCACTGACCTTGTTCAAGGTTTTGGTCTCAACCGACTGATTGGTGTTTTGTAACCATGAAACATGGAATCGATATCGGATTCCTTAAAGGTGCCCGTATGGAAGATAAGTATGGATTACGAACTGGCACAGGAAAAGTAATGAGAGTTCTTTCAATGGACAAACTAAATGTCGATTGCGTTGCCTACTACATCGGCCAAGCTGTCAAGATAAATGTTGGAAAAAAATGAACCAGTTAATAACAAGAGTAAATCATCTGACTATGTTTTCGGTACCGCGGTTGGTCGCCATATTTGGGGTTCTGCCTTTTACAATGGCCGTTACTATAACCTACTACGCATTGACTACTAGTTGGCTCATTAGTCTTATTTTCGGCCTGAGTTGGATCATAAACATCACAAATCTTGCCATTGCCGTAATCTTTTATGTATTGATTATCGGCGGGCTCATTGGTTTTGTTTTCGGTTTGAGTTGGATCATAAACATCGCTATTTTCTTCTGTCTCATCTGCTGGGCTAACCGAAACAAAAATGGTACAGACGCTATTTATCTTCCAGGGAGTTCCCATGTTAAACATCGAGCTTGAAATACTTTTGGCAACTGAGCGGCGCAACGATCGAATCTGCGAAGCTAGTTACTATCGTTTGACTAAGAGTGCTCAAACCGAGCAAGGGCAACGCGCCGGACTTAGCATAGCTCTAGCATCCCGGTCTTACGTTATTTTGCTGCAGGCAGTTACCCGATTCTTGCCTTTCAATGCGCATCTTCGGCAACGGCCAGCAGCGTTAGGCCATTCCAAAAACTAAACTATACGTGTATGGTCGCAACTACTCCGAAAAAACCGCTGCAATCCGCATATGTATGTTTATTTTTCTGGACTAGCCTTAATCAACCCAAAATAAGAACAATTTTATCGTTACAAAAATAAGGAAAATAACATTATGAATACCTCTTTTCAGCAAAAAAGCATCGGCGTATCGCTCGTGATCGTTGTATCGATTACAATCTATTACTTTTTGAAAGTTGTGGGCTTGGTTCAAACCGATGCGGTATTACAGGCGAACACAGCCTTGCCAACTGGATATTGGCAGATCGCAATCACTACCCTTGTTCTGATCATAGTGGTTGAGGCCACGCTTCAAGCTGCACTGGCCATTGGTGCCGGACGAGTTCCAGCCCCAACCCAGCGCGACCACAATGTTGCGCTGAAGGCCAATCGCAACGCGTACACAGTGTTGGCTGTAGGCGTTGTCATAACGTTTGGTAGCCTGTTTTTCACGCCGACAGCCTTTGTCATGGGCAATATTCTGCTGCTCGTCTTTGTGCTGGCAGAAATCACGCGGTTCGCTTCGCAGCTCATTTATTATCGACAAAAGGCATAGCGCGTGAAAGCCCCTATAAACTCCCAATCAACATGGTTGTGCGGAATAGTCGAGGAGTATCCGACTCATATGCCATCCACGTAACGATTTAGACTAGTGCCGGTTGAGTAGTTCGGCAACCACTATAGGCCACCCAATCTGAGAGGAATCAGTATGAAAGCAATTGTATGGACAAAATACGGACCACCGGATGTTCTCCAACTCAGAGAGGTGGAAAAACCGACGCCCCAAGATAATGAAGTGCTGATCAGAACTGTTGCGGCATCGGAAAGGAAAATAAAAATGCAAAAAAAGAAACGTATCGTTCAAGCACTCAGAGTAATCATGCCCATCGTGGGGTTGGTCTGTGTTGTGGTCTTTTCGCCCTGGGATGGACTATGGGCCTGGATCACACCAGTACCTGACAGTGTCCAAGAACAAGTCGATGACGCAATTGATCATGGATTGGATGGGATGATTGTCTATGTGGATGAAGCAGGTGAACCACCCATATTTTATACAGCTGGCTGGAAAAACCGAGAAAATCAAATACCGGCCGACCCGCAATCATTATTCAAGATTGCCAGTATTAATAAGCTGTATGTCGCCGTTGCCGCCGCTAAACTGGTCGATGACCAACGCTTGTCGCTAGATGATACGGTCGCGGATCACTTTCCAGAACTTGTGGGAAGAATTGAAAACGCAGAAACCATCACCTTGAAATTAATGTTGCAGCATCGGAGCGGTATTCCCGATTGGGCCGACCATCCTGATTACCCATGGGGCGACCCACCGCAAAGCGATGAAGAAGTGCTTGCATTCGCCTTGGATCTGCCTGCTGACTTTGCACCGGATGAAAGTTATGGTTATTCAAATACGAATTATCTTTTGATTGCCGAACTCATTGATAAAGTGGTGGGATATAGCCACTTTCAATATATCAAAGAAGAAATTTTGATACTGCTGGAGCTGAATAATACGTACGGTTCGCTTCGTGAAGTGGATGAAGATGATGTGATGAGCGGCTATTTCGTAGGCTGGGAACCTGATATCAAGGGCAATTTTTTCGGCTCAATGATCGCGACAGCAGAGGATGTGGGCATATTCCTGAGGGCGCTAAACGATGGCTCACTGCTAAACGATGATGAGCAGGCTATTTATTCTTCTGTGTACGAATATGAACATACCGGCTTACTGCCGGGATACTACAGTATCGCTCGTTATCACAAGGACATTGATACGGTCGTGGTTCAGTTTGCGAATACGACTGGTGGCACCCCGATAGCTCCGCTTTTCGATACAGGCGGTGGAACTAAGATAATGGTATCGAATGTCGTTTACAACCGTATTGTCAAAATTCTGCATAGAAAATAGATCAAAGCTGTCAACCAAAAAAGGAGATTTGTTTTGTCCCCAGATCCAAAGAAAAAGGATGTTAAAATGTCAAACCAAAGCATGATTGGCGCTGGCATCGCACTCGGAGTAGGCGTTGGCTTAGCCCTTGGAAATGTCATGAACAACGTAGGTGCTGGGCTTGCCATCGGGGTAGCTCTGGGCATTGCGATTAGCGTTGGTATGCAGCGCAAGAACAATTCAGAAAAAGATGAGGATTAACTTGTGGAAGAATCAAACGGAAACTAACCCATATAGGCAACAGCAGGGGCGAAGTTTGACGCTTGCCCAGTACGTCGATCGGCGAAATGGGGTACCGCTTGGCGATTCCAAGCGGTGGAAATTGGTGAGTCGGTTGCGCAATTGATTCTACGACTGCTGCGAGGGCAGTCGTTTGATATTTCTCCGTTTAAATCTGAGTTAGTTATCCGTGAATCGGTTGCGAAGGTGTAGGTCGTCTGAAGCTCGATACGGCTTCTATCCAATCTCTAACAGCGTGCCGCATTGCTTGCACGTGCGCAATGCCTCGCTGGCGTGAACCGTCTCGAGCACGGGCGTTAGCTCTGTGCCAATCTGATCAAATTGATAGACGGCATGATGTAATTCGTGTCCACATGCTTCGCAGAACCAGTAGACCGCATCCTTGACGCCCGGTCGCTTTACCTCAACAACCAACCCAACGGTGTCGGCTCCACGGCGGGGAGAATGCAATGTTTTAGCGGGCAGCAGCAGCACTTCGCCCTGACTGATCGGTGTGTCTATCACTTCGTCATTCTGCATAACCTTCAGGACCATATCGCCTTCTAATTGATAAAAGAATTCCTCGGTTTCGTTATAATGAAAGTCGCGCCGGCTATTGGGGCCGCCGACAACGAAGATCATAAAGTTGCCTGACTCTTCGAAAACCGTTTTGGCCCCGACTGGTGGCTTGAGCAGATGACGATTTTTGTCGATCCACTGATTGAAGTTGAATGGCCTTGGGTGCATAATAAAGGAAGCCTTACCGTGTGAGTTTGTAGACGTCTGGGCAAAAAGCTTGTACAAATGGCAGAGCTAAATTGTAACATGCCCAGCAAGTAGTAGAAAACTAGGAGGATTCATTTGATGAAAAAATATAATGTGGGTGTCGTCGGTGTCGGCGTTGGCAAATCTCATATCGAAGCCTATCAAGCGCATCCGGCTCGATTTACCGTTCAGGCTGTAATGTCTGTGCCAGTTGATGCGGCGGCAGCAGTGGCAGAGGAATATAACATTACGCATGTCGCGACTGACTTCGACGCCATGTGCGCGCGTGATGACATCGATATTATTGATCTCTGCACGCCAAACAGCTTGCATACGCCTCAGGCGCTACAGGCACTGGCCGCGGGGAAGCACGTCGTTGTCGAAAAACCAGTGGCTGGATCGCTCGCGGATATTGATCGGCTAATCGAGGCGGAAGCTGCGTCGAACAAACGGTTGATGCCGATCTTTCAATATCGCTATGGCAATGGGATCCAAAAGTTGAAGGCGCTGCGTGACGCAGAACTCACTGGGCCTGCCTATTTAACCACCATCGAAACACTATGGCGGAGGCGTCCAGAATATTATGCGGTGCCGTGGCGGGGTAAATGGGAGACGGAAATGGGTGGCGCGCTGATCACACTGGCCATTCATGCCCATGATGCACTTTGCTTTATTTTGGGGCCTGTCAAGAGTGTGACAGCGCGTGCGAAGACGCTGGTCAATGATATTGAAACAGAGGATACGGTGGCTGCGGCATTGGAGATGGCTGACGGTTCATTGGCAACGTTGGCCGTAACGACTGGTTCGTCGCGCCAGGTAAGCCGCCAGCGCTACCACTTTCAAAATTTGGTGGCCGAGAGTAATACCGAGGCGTACACCAACACCGAGGATCCATGGCTGTTTGATGGCGATACACCCGAGCTTCAGGCGCAGATCGATGCAGTGCTGGCTACGTTTAGCCCAGTACCACCTCGCTGGACGGGCCAATTTGCGGACTTTCACCGGGCCTTAACGGCAGGCAGCGAGCTACCCGTCACGCTGAACGATGCGCGCATGTCCGCCGAGTTGCTGACAGCGCTCTATCACTCAGCACGCGCGGGTCAATCGGTCGAATTGCCGATTACGCCAGAACATCCGCTTTATGGGGGTTGGATGCCCCGTTAATTGCAAAGGCTCATATACAACGGCGGGCAAAACAAAAGGAACGCGAACAGTTTTTTATTTTGGCCGCGTTCCTTCCGAGCTTAACTTTACACTTATGGTCGCTAGATATACTTTTCTAGAGAGCTATAGTATGCCTACCGTGCTAAAAACGGTAAATAGATCTCCGAAGGCGCATTGCCAAACTCGGGCTTCGTCTCTAGCGAAGTGGGTCTAGTATTAACCAATCCGGCTCCCCAGTTTGGCTGATGCGCGCCTGACAAAAGCGTAATTGTGCCGGTAGTGCCCGTTGCTGGGTTAGCATCGCTATTGTACTGATTGTCTCGACTCTCTCGTTGTTCTGTAAACTCCATACCGGGCGGAGCGGAAAAATTAATTGTGTAGCGGCCAGGCGGCAAATAGGTGAACTCGTAGAAGCCATCTGCGGTTGTTATCGCTGTATCGATCAGATTTCCAGAATTGTCATAAAGCATTACCAAAACATTTTCAACGCCCGGCTCGTCTGGGCCTCTAATCCCATCACTATCTTCATCCAACCATACCCAATTACCAACCGAAGCGGGTGCTCTTATCGACGCATCCCACTCTGGCGTAACTGCTGTAGCAATCAATGTCGTCGCACTATCCGTTAGCTTTGTCGAATCGCGAACCGGCGTATCTGTAAAGACCACTGCTTCATTTGTAATCAGCCTCCCCACTATAATTCCTGCGTCCACCGTGCCGCTAATGGTGATCGTAGCAACCTCATTCACGGCCATGTCACCCAGAATACAGCTAATTGCATTGGTGCAGCTATATGAACCAACACCACTGCGCGTGATAGACACACTATTTAGCCTCACGCTGGTTGGCAAAATATCTTGCATCTGCACAGATTGCGCCGCAGACGGTCCATAATTTGTGATTGCAATCGTATACGTAATCTCGGATCCCGCAATCACCGCGCTTGGTCCATCTTTTTCTATCACCAGATCAGCAAGCTGGCCGATGCTATTTTCCGCAGTTGCCTGATTATTGCTCAAATCCGTATCGCTGATGGCGCTGCTCACTTCGGCGCTATTGACAAGTAGAAGGCTTTCGGGCGTCTCGGGATCAAGCGTAACGGCCACTGTAAATTGCTCGGTTGCACCCACATGCAGCGGATTCTGTGTTGCTTTATAGTGGAGCACGCCGGACGCTATCTCATCAATATTTGGGCCGCTCATTAGTGGGTTAAAAGTTACGTGGCTTGGCAATGTATCTGTCACCACAACATCGGGTGCTGCACTGCCTGCCAAATTTTCAACCGTAATTGTATAGACAATCGTTCCGCCCGCAATGGCCGATATGGGGTTGCTGACCTTGCTGATATGCAAATCAGCCAAGCTGCTAACATTCGTCACAACTGCACCGCTCTCCTCGCCTACGGCATTGCTTGCCACAACGCTGGCGCTATTGGTGATCGACCCCCTTGTTGTTGGATCAATCAGACCGTTCACATTGATCGTCGCACTTTTCCCAGCTGGTATAGCGCCCAATAGGCAGACGCCCGACAGAGTACAGTCGCCTTGACTACTGCTTAGAAGTACATCGAGCAGTGCATCCGGCAAATTTTCTGTCATTACTACATCTCGTGCGTCAGATGGGCCAGCATTCCGCACTACGATCTTGTAGCCCATCATACTGCCAGCAAAGGCTGGCATTGGCCGCGCGCTTTTTAAAATACTTAGGCTGGCCTCTGTTTTGACGCTAGTGATTTCAGTGTCAAGATTGTTTGTTTGATTAATATCCGCGCTAGAGGCCGAAACAGTCGCCTGATTGAAGAGAGCCGTAGTTCGACTCGAATCGACCTGAACAACAAGCGTTATCGTGGCCGTCGCCCCAACATCTAACGTGCCAATCGAACAGCTCACGCTGTCGTTACATGTCCCTTGGCTGCTGCCAGCGTACTGATACGTCATCCCGTTGGAGATCGCATCCTCAACCTGCACATTGTACGCCACCGCCGGGCCGCTATTTGTCACAACCAGCGTATAGGTTAACGGCATTCCAGCCGTCACCGGATCAACCAAATCGGTCTTGCTGATCGCTAAATCCGTTGGCTGGATCGAACCCGGTTTTGCCAGCGTATCTTCTTCATCCTCATTATTCGACAGATCTAAATCGGGCGTACTGCTGCCAACCGATGCCCGATTACGTAGCGTCACATCCGCGGCAATCGCATCAGAGACGCGCGTTTCAATCAACACCGTTTCTGTCTCGCCTGCGGCGATTGCATTCATCGCGCAAACGACCGTCCCGCCCATACCCTCTTCGGTGGTGGCACCATCATGCGTACAGCCCGACGTTGCGCCCATAAAAATCGTCCAATCGCTTAGCACATCTGTCAGCACCACATTCTGCGCATCGGACGGTCCATGGTTTGTCACCGCAAGCTGATAGAGCAACAATTCGCCACTGTACACAGGGTCGGCCAAATCACTCTTAACCAAGCTCAAATTCGCTTGCTTCTCGACAGGCGTTGTCACCTCGTCAAAATTGTTGGACATGTCCGAATCTGGTTGGTCCGCTCGAATACTGGCGCTATTCTGCAACATTTCGCCAAGATACCCGGATTCCACATGCAATGTAACCGTAACCATAACAGCCGTATCGGGAAAGACAGTTGCCAAATAACAGAGTCCACCAAGCGAACAATACTCGCCCGATACATCTGGATTGTCTATCTGAATATTTGTGATAGATGCTCCCGCTGGCACAAACTCTTGTAGTTGAACATTGGTGGCTGCTCCTGGCCCGCTGCTGGTAACGACCAACGTGTATGTGATCTGCTCGCCCGCATCAATTGTGTCTGCGGCTGTCGACTTCTCCAGCCCCAGATCAACCGTTGGACCAAAGTCCTGCCGCACCGTGCTCGTAACCGTGGCGGACGGAACCGCTGCGCCGCTATCCGTAGTCGCTTCGGCCACATTCACAATTTGTGTGCCGTCAGGTAGATTCTTGACGTGTACGGCCAGCAAAACCGTGCTGCTGCTGTTGGCAGGCAATGTACCAATCGCACAAGTCACAAGCCCACTACTAATTGTGCCATCATCTATTGCATCAATATAAGTACAGCCTGCGCTGGCAGAAACAAACCGTACATCGCTGCTTAACGGATCTTGGATTACCACATTTTGTGCATCTGATAGCCCTTCGTTCATCACCGTGATCTGATAGAGCAGACTGCCATTTGGTGCCACAGGTTCATCCAGCGCTACCTTCGCCAACGTTAGCGTTGCATCACTCACGACCTCTGTCACAGCTGTGTCGCGCTGATCATCCTCATCTGGATCAGACGAGTTGCTAAAGAGCGTTGCTTCATTCACCAGCATCGTGCCGCCCATTATCGCTGGATCGACCAGACCAACCACCGTAATCGTGACCGTTTCGCCGACGACCATATCACCCATCTGGCAAACTGTGCCACCACACGCGGCTTGTCCACTGCCTGTACGCTCCATTACTGCATCGACCAACGTCACGCCCACTGGTAAGTTCTCCTTCACATCCACAAAGTGAGCGGTCGACGGTCCACCGTTGGTTACCACAATGGTGTACGTAATCTCGGTCCCCGCCGTAACAGTCAAAGGGCCCTGCTTGCGAATGCTCAAATCGGCCAAGCTAATGATCGATGTATCGGCCGCATCGCTATTATTCACAAGATCTGTGTCGAGATTTTCCGAACCAAGCACGGCCTGATTTTCTATGCTGCTGCCCGGCTCAATCGCTGAGTCAGCCAGCGCCGTAATCATAACAGACCACGAACTGCCCGCAGCTAGAATCGGCGTACCGCAGACAACCACGCCTGCATTATGTCCACAATTTGTTGTGCCACTAAACATGCCGCTGCTCACAATATCCGCTTCCGCAAAGGTCATACCGCTGGGTAAAGTATCCGTAATCATCACGCCGCGCGCGGTCGACGGACCATAATTGTAGGCGGTCAACGTGTAGGTGATCAGCTCACCCGCTACTACAGTTGGCGTTGCCTCTTTCGATAGTGCCAAATCCGAAACAGCCACAGTAAGCGTCTGTACCTCATCTGAGACACCTATTGAATCCGCATCGCTTGTTGCTGCCGCTCTGTTGACAATTGCGCCCGTTGCGCTTTCATCCACGCGCCCCGTTACAAAGACGCTTGCAGATTTATCCACATGTAAGGTATCAATGTTACAACTTAGTAGACCGCCCACAATCACACATGAACCTTGGCTTGACGTAACAAAGAGGTTCATCAATTCAAGCGGCAACGTGTCCGAAATGGTCACGCTCGTGGCGGCGGATGGTCCGCTGTTGCTGACCACGATCTGGTATGTAAGTAGCTCGCCCGGATTGATTTTGCTGGGCGCACTTTTTGTAATTGCTAGCGTATCATCGGCTGTTGTGGCAATCGAGACTTCGTCATTATTGTTGGTCGCATCTATCTCTGGATTAGCCGAGCGCACTGCCGCCGAGTTGATGACCACGCCTGGCACAACCACATCAGCAGACAAGGTTGCTGTCAACCGAATTGTGACCGTCTCGCTTGGCGCAACAGTATCCAACGAACAGGTTGTATTAGCGCAGAATTGTGCACCGTTTGATGTACTGTTGGTAGGGCTGATGGTGCTGCTGACCGCAGTGAGTTCTGCTGGCAGTAAATCATAGACCACGACATCTGTTGCCGTGACCGTACTTAGGTTATTGATGACTATTTCATAAACGACCGTCTCTCCGGCCACGAATAGGCCAGAATCTGACGAGACAATCGACTTGTCTAGCGTCAGGTCAACTGGACCCAACACAGATTGATTGACAAGCGTATCTTCTTGGTCGTTGACTGCTGTCGCATTGTCGGCATCGGCCACAACCGAGTTCGTCACTGTGGTTGCGTTTGCAGTCGTGTTGCTGGTCTGCGCTGTGACGAAGAACGAAGCCATTTCGCCCGGTGCCAGCGAATCTATGGCACAGGTGATCGTGCCGTTGTTCCCTGCACAATTTGGCGAAGAGCCAGCGTAGGTTGTGCCTGCTGGCAGCGTGTCGACCAGCGTTACGTTCTCTGCATCTGCGGTGCCCGTGTTAGTCACGCTGATTTGGTAGAGAATTGCATCACCCGCGATGACCGGATCTACAAGATCCGTTTTCTCGACAGCTAAAGTTGTATTATTGATAACAGGTGTTGTCACGTCGTCAAAGTTATCAAGCGTGTTCGGATCATGCTGCTCGCTCTGCACGCGCGCTTGGTTAAGCAGATTCGTGGCATCGTAATTCGATTCGACAAATAGGACCACTTTGACCGTGGCAATGTCGTTGACCGGAATCGTGCCAAGTTGGCAGAGCCCACTTAGCGAACAGAAAGCCGACGAATCGGGTGCGCTTGCAATCGACATAGTCACCACATTGGTGCCAAATGGAATCAGATCCAGTAGCTCGACATTGGGGGCAACTTGCGGGCCAGCATTGGTAACGGTCAACGTATAGGTGATAGTCTCACCCGCGTTGACCGGGGTTGCCGCGGTCGTTTTATTCAAACTCAGATCCGCGCTACCGCCTAACTGCGTCTCGACCGTTGTTGTGACCGAATCGTTGTTGTTGGTCCCGTCGCTATCGGGCGTGTCGCTGCTGACCACAACATTATTGGTCAACACGGTTCCGCTGATGACGTCCGCTGCTTGGACAGAAATTAAGTAGTCAATTGCACTGCCAGCAGGGATTGTTTCTGCGCTACAAAGTACGTCGCCACCGCTCTGCACACAATCTGCGCTGCCGCCAAGATAAGTTGTATTGGCATCCAATGTGTCTGTAACCGATACATTAATTGCATCTGATGGACCGGCATTGGTGACAATAATTTCGTACAAGAAGCTACCAAGCGGACCAACTGGATCGCTTAGATCGCGTTTCTCGATGGAAAGATCTGCATCGGTGACAATCGTGGTTGTGGCCGTGTTACTGTTATCGCTTGAATCATCTTCGCTCGAATTGCTAAAGACAGCCGCTTCATTTGTGAGTGTGCTTGCGGTGGCATCGGAATCAACCGTGGCAACCACCGTCATCGTGACCTCTTCGCCCATAGCCATGTCGCCGACTTGACAGACCGTCCCGCCACAGAGTGTTATGCCACCACCCGTGCGCGTGACCGTTGCGCTGTCCAGCGTCAAGCCTGTGGGCAGGTCGTCCTTGATGTCCACAAAGTGAGCGGTCGATGGACCGTCATTTTTCACGACAATTGTATAAGTAACTTGTTCGCCTGCTACGACAGAACCAATTGGGTCACTCTGCGTTTTGGTGAGTGAGAGTTCGGCTCGACTAATAACCGATGTGTCTGCCGAATCTTGGTTATTGGCTGGATTTGGATCCGTGGTTGTGGTGGACACAACGGCTGAGTTTTTCAGACTTGTCCCCGGTTCGATATTTGCATCTGCACGGGCGGTGATGACCACTTGGAGCGAGCCACCGGCGTTGATTGACCCGAGTGCGTTACAAAGTATCTGCCCGCTGCCTGCCGGCGTTTCGGCACAGGATGGGTGGCCCGCGCTGATCAATGTCAACCCTGCGGGAAGCGTATCGGTGAGCGTGACATTGGCTGCCATAGATGGACCGTTGTTCGCAACCGTTAACGTGTAGGTGATCACCTCGCCAGCGGCTGCGGTGGGGGACGTCATTTTCATCAGAGAAAGATCTGCGGCGGTTGCGACTGTCGTGGATACCTGATCGCTTACGCCCGTTGGGTCATCGCTGCTGGTTGCGGTTGCGCTGTTGATGAAGGATCCTGTGGCGCTGTCGGCTACGCTGCCATTGATGAAGATGAGCGCCTGTTCGCCCGCATCAAGTGTGCCAAGTGCGCAGGTTACTGTGCTGGCTGCGACGGAACATGTTCCGTGGGTGGATGCGGCGTTGCTGCTGGTTAGTTCAGCCGGCAGCATGTCGGTTAGTGTGACATTGGTAGCGGCTGATGGCCCTGCGTTGGCGACGACTATTTGGTATCCAGTGGTGTCGCCTGGACTGGCCAAGGCTGGACCGATTTTGTCGATGCTGAGTGCGTCGTCTACGTCCACGTTGATGCTGTCGCGGTCACCATTGTTATTTGTGTTTGTGTCTGGATTTGAGGCGTGAACCACAGCATAATTGGTCAACGCACTTGGTGCCGCGGTATCGCTAGCAACCGTTGCGACGAGTGTAATGGTCACAGTTTCGTTGGGGCCGACATCGCCCAATGCACAGGTGAAATCGCTTGTGCAAATGCGTGGTCCACCGCCTGCATCGCTTGCTGCCGAGATTGAGTAGCTGTTAAATGTTAGCTTGGTTGGTAGCAGATCGTGGACAATTGTGTTGACCGCGGTAATAGCAGTATTGTTTGTGACGACAATTTCGTAGGTAACGTCGTTACCGGCAATGACTGCCCCTGTGTTTGGCGATGTAATGGATTTCTCTACTTGTAGATCAACTGGCCCAAGCAGACTTGGGTTGATGGCTGTCTCTTCGCTGTCGTTAGCGCCGTTTGTGTTATCGCCTTCTGCTTTAACGCTGTTGGTTACAGTGGATCCGGGCGCGGCGTTCTCGTCAGTGCGTACTTCGACAAAGACCGATGTTGTGGCACCTGGGGCGAGCGTTGCGACGGTACAACCTACAACGCCCGCTGCGTGTGAACAGATCGGCGATGCGCCGCTAAAAGTTGTGCCTGCGGGAAGTGTGTCTTGGATTTTTATGTTTGTGGCGACAGATATGCCGGTATTTGTGATGGTAATTTGATACGGAATTGTTTCGCCTGCGATAACGGGATCGACTAGATCGGCTTTTTTGATTTCGATGGTTGTTTCGGACGAGATGACAGTCCGCGCATCGGCAATATTGTTGCCTGCGTTGGGATCGGTCTCGGCTGCGGAGACTTGTGCTTGATTTGTAATCGATGTGTCGCTAAAGCTTGGATCGATCTGTAACGCAATGTCGACGGTGACGCTGCCACTCGCGTTGATCGCGCCGAGATTGCAGACGCCACCAGCGGTGCAGAAGCCTGCGCTTGGGGTGATGGAGAGTATGCTGCTTCCGGACGGGATCAGATCAAGAAGTTGTACATTGGTTGCGTTGTCTGGTCCGGCATTGTTTACGGTTATGGTGTAGTTGACCACGCCGCCCGCCGAAATTACTGCGGCTGGATTTTGCACTTTGGTAATGGCGAGATCTGCTTGTGGCGCGGGGATGTTTTCGACCGTTGTGGTTGCACTGGCGTCATTGTTGCCGCTTACAGGATCCGTGGTCGTGCTGCTGACCTCGACGTCGTTATTGATTACTGTTCCGTCTGCCACGTCACCTGCTGTGACGGCAATGAAGAACGAAGTTGTTGTGTCCGCTGTCAATGTAGAATTTGTACAAGTGACTATGCCTGCTGCGTGAATACAGCCCGGTGATGCGCCGCTAAAGCTCACGCTACCATCAAGCGTGTCGACAACCGAGATGCCTTGCGCATCGGATGGGCCAAGATTTGTCACGTCGATCTGGTAGAGGAAGCCTTCGCCTGGATTGACGGTGGCATCGAGCGAACTCTTTTCGATGAGCAGATCGGCGGACTGGTTGATGATTGTGTTAACGCCCGAAATGTTGTTGCCCGTGTTGGGGTCGTCGGTCTCTGAATTGACCTGAGCTTGATTGGTAATGTTGTTGTCGGTGTAGCTTGGGTCAACCGTCATCACAAGCGTGACGGTGGCCGTTGCGTTGTTGGCCATGTCGCCCAAGTCGCAAACGCCGCTGAGTGTGCAGAAGCCAACGGTGCTGCTAATCGAATCGACTGTTGCGCCGCTAGGAATCAGGTCGAGTAGCGTGACATTGGTGGCGCTGTCAGGACCATTATTTTCGACTGCGATCTGATAGGTGACCTGATTGCCCGCAGCAACTGATCCCGCTGGCGTTTGTGACTTGACAATGGCGAGATCGGCTGTCGGTTCGACTATCACTTCATTCTCGACCATAGTCGTTGCGATGGCGCTGTTGTTGCCGTTGGCGGGATCGCTTGTGGCGCTAGAAACGACCGCGTTATTTGTTAGGGTGGTCCCGTCGGCGACGTCGCCCGCGGTGACGGCAATCAAGAATGTTCTGCTCTCGCCCGCGTTGAGATAGCTGTCGGTACAGGTAACAACACCCGCCGCATGGGTACAGTTGGGCGATGCGCCGCTAAAGCTCACGTTACCATCAAGCGTGTCGACAACCGAAATGCTTTGCGCGTCGGATGGTCCATTATTCGTGACGACCAATTCGTAAAGGAATCCTTCGCTTGGACTCACGGCTGTGTCGAGCGACCGTTTTTCGAGAAGCAAATCTGCCTGACGCGAGACGTTAATAGTGGCATCATCTTCATTATTAGTGGTCACTTGCTCGAGCACGTCGGATGAGACAAATGCTTCGTTGATGATTGTGTTGGGCTGGTAGCCCGGATCGACGAGCAGCGTCATGTCAATTGTTTCGGATGCGCCCGATGCAATCGTGCCGATCTGGCAGCTTCCACTAAGTGAACATGCGCCCGCCGATGGGGTGATGCTGACGATCTCTACGCCAAAGGGCAGCAGGTCGGTTACGTCTACATCGTCAGCGGCGACTGGTCCGGCATTAGCAATAGTCAATTGGCAGGTGAATTGGTTGCCCGCAATAACGCTAGGCGAACAGTTTTTAACGATGGATAGATCCGCACAGGGGATCACGTTGATGGTGACAATGCCCAGATTTGAATCTTGGCAGGTGTCGTTATTCACATAGGTGAAGGTATCTGTGCCAAAGAAGCCAGCGGTTGGCGTATAATTGAAGGTGCCATCTAGATTTAGCGATACGGTGCCGTTGGTTGGCGCGCTGGCAATTGTGGCGGTAAATGAATTGAGCGTAGAGTTAATATCGTTTGAAAGGACGCCATTGAAAATAGCAGAGATCTCTAATGGCGTATTAACTTTGGTCGTATAGACATCATTATTCGCAACCGGTGGATCGCCAGATGAGATAAATTCACCATACTTCACATCTGATTGGGATAAATTGTAGAATCCAAATTGACCGATTGGGTTGGTGCCAGCCGGAAAGCTTTCATCAAAGATAACTTGATTGTTAAACACTCCACCATTAATTGTAATCTTAATCTGATCGTGCCGATAGTCTAAGTCAAATTCGTATTGTGTATTATCTGCCCAGCCATTTGTTGTGCTAAAGTCGGATGCGATGAGTTCACAGCCATTTACTGGATCATCGATTCTATGCCAAAAACATGAATAGTAGCCATTTGTATTTGAGTCGTAATTAGTCAGCTTTTGCAGTGCGAAGCCCTCTTGCGCCATAGTGCCGCTGATGTTTTGATTGCTCTGTTTCCAAGAAAAAAGATAGTAATTGTGTATATTATCTGGGTCACCATTTGCTGCTACAGGAGATTCATATCCGAAGACAAAGCCGATAAAATCGTCATCACTTGTGGTTTCAACCTCGAAAAAACCATTAATATTGCCGTTGATAAAATTTGCGGGGCTAACATAATAAGTTGGGTTCCCATTAAACGTCTGCTTGACAAACTCATTGCCTGTGCCAGTTACGGTCCATGTGCCGTTTCCAAGACGGCCTTCCTGTATCCACGTGCTGAGATCGGCAAAACTGTTGCCCGAACCAGCAAGAACAGTTAGGGAAAATATGGCTATCAATACAAAGCTAATAAATAGGCTTGAAACTGTCGTCCTAAAAATTGTCTTTTGTTTCATGGTTTCCTTTGGCATCACGCTACGATCTTTTTGATCTGACTTGTCAAACTCATGAGGAACCATATAAGAGATATGGACCTTAGTCTATGTACTCTACGACTACTGCTTTCATAGTTATGACCGATTAATAAACAATATTACCAGAATAATTTGTTATGTCTATCCGTCAAATTACTTAATTTCTACATCACTTAAGCTATAGATATATGTCAAAAATGAACTGCGCAATACTCAAAATATCGGTGATTATCCACCAGTCTTAGATAGGATACGGGTTGTCTCCTCCAAAGTCTCATCTATCCCGTGAAAAAGTGTGCGTCGCAGTGGTCCCCGTAAGAGCGAGCGCCCCTGAAATTACAAACCAGAGCGACGCACATGAGTTATGCCCCTGCTACTTGCCCTACTGCGTGTACTTTCGGATGCTTTCTCCGCAAAACTAAATTTTATGGGTAATCACCGATCAAAATAAGTTTTGGGAAAAAGTAGAGATATGATAGATTCAGCTTTTACGATTCTTACCAATTAGGGCTCTCTGAGCAATTGTGGGGTTGACTAGAAATGAATTTCCAGCCTACTATGGAAAACGTGATAAATCACGTTATGGTGTCGATATGGTATCGATCTTGAAGCTGTTTTAACAGGTTTCCCGTACCAGACGCAGAATTAATTCTGCTAGTTTACCCCACCATACATCAGAGATCCCCAATTAACTTAACATAATGTAACAGTTCACCTTGTCTGAAAAGTAGTAGTCCAATATTTTTGACCACTACATATAGTGGTTGAGTAGCGGTCTATTTGCTGATTTCACCTTAGTTTTTGGGTCAGATCGGTCAATTTTAGAAATAAGGTGAACTGTTACAACACAAAACATAATGGATGCATTTCTATGTTGGTGATACCAATTTCATCTAAGCTTTATACGGTTTTTAGCGGGCTTGCGGAGAATAAGCAAATGGTTTTTATGGCGGGGCTGCCCGGCGTGGGGAAAAGCTTACTGATTCAACAGTTGGCTTTACTAGCCAAACGAGCAGGGCGCACGGTTCACCTAATGCAGTGGGACGTTTCGCGCAATGCATTTGAAACGCCCGAGGTTTTGGCAAAATATCCCGAGGTAGATGGGGTGACGGATCCGCTTCTGCGTAAGGCGGTGGGCATGTGGGCGCGTGGTGCCATTACCGCATGGGATCGGGCGTACGCTGGGGGCGAGCATTTGCTGATCGGTGAGCTGCCGCTGATTGGCAACCGACTGAGCGAGCTGGTCGAACAGCGGGAGGATCCGTGCGAGGGGTTGCTGGCCGCACCCTCTGTCGAGTTTGTGGTGCCCGTACCATCCAAGCAGGTGCGTTCGGTAATCGAACAGGCGCGGGAGCAGACGATTGCGAATCCGCAACACGAGAAGGAGAAGATGGATGCGCCACCCAATGTGCTGCGCGCCATGTGGGATGATGTGAACGAGTTGGCGGAACGAATTGATCTGCCGAGAACCGCGGCTGATGCTGGGTATGATCCGGCCATTTATGGGGGTGTTTACGCCGCGCTGCTGAGACATCGCCACCATACGCTGGTTCCGGTTGATGAGATGTTGACGCCAAGCGGCTCGGTGTACGATTCTGCGGTAGAGACGCACCTGCTTGAGGCGACTCCGAGAGAGGTGAGGCGGGCAATTGCGGCAGTAGAAGGGTCGATGCCGCGGGCCGAGTTAGAGGCGGCGGTCGAGAATTGGCATGATCTTGTAATCGATGGGTGACGGAAGGGTGTGCATGGGCCACGCCGACGATTTATGTGGCGGTTATCGTAGGGAGATGCTGTTGGTGACCCGTGACGGGGCCATAATGCGGTAGGCTCGTTCCACCGACGGCGCGTCCGCATAGGCGAGGGATGGTGGGACGTGAATGCCACTCCACTTCGTGAGTCGATTAACCAATGAGATTGTGGCGATGTTCCTTCGTTGTCAATTAAATATAATGATTGACAGTTAATTTGCCACCAAGTAAAATAGAGCGATGACAAACGATAAACTGGCAGATACCCTGCGCGACACATTTAACACAACCAACCCTGTTCCACTGGCAAGTGGCGATGCGCGCTATGTCGACTGTACGGCTGTGCGCGGCAATGATGACACAACCCTGCGCCTATTTCGCAATATTACATGGGCCGACATGCACACGGCGCAGCTCTTTACGGGGCATCGCGGCTGCGGAAAATCAACCGAGCTGCTTCGCCTAAAAAGTCGATTAGAAAAAGCAGATTTTGCGGTCATATATTTCGAAGCAGATGACATCATTAACTTAGAGGACTTGGTCTACAGCGACATCATGGTTGCTATTGCACAGCAGGTTCACAACGGGCTTGTTGCTCTCGGTGTTGGTCTCGGCCACGATCTGCTCGATGATATTGCCGAATGGTTCGCCGAAAAAGTGTTGCTTTACGATAGCGTCAAGGCGGCGGAGGCCAGTATCAGTTTGGATGCCGGTGTGGGAACACTGCCTGTTCTTTCGCCTGTGGCAAAATTAATGGCTCAAGTAACTGGACAGTTACGCACCGGTGTGGAATCGCGTAAACAGGTGCGACAGCGCATCGATCAGCGCGTGGATGAGCTGTTGACGCGCGTGAATCTGCTGCTTGACCGAGGTAGAATTGAATTGCAGAAGCAGGGCAAACAGGATCTCGTCGTGATTGTCGACAACCTTGATCGGATTCAGTTCCGCACGATTGGCGATGATGCAAATGGGCGCAACAGCCACGATGCCATCTACATCGATCATGGTGAGCAGCTATGTGATATGCATTGTCACATGATCTACACGGTGCCAATCGCCATGTTCTACTCGCCGCAATCTTCTATTTTAACCGGCATATTTCCCGACGATCTGATGCTTTCGATGATCAAAATAGAAGAGCGGGACGGCACACCCTGTATAGAGGGGTTAGAAGCATTGCGCGCCATTCTGGCCGAACGGATTGACATTGACAAAATATTTACGGATGAAGCGCTACTGCTGCTCTGTAAAATGAGTGGCGGCCACCCGCGGATCTTAATGACGCTGGTGCGCGAAGCGTGTGGCTATGCTAAAAACCGTATGCCAAAGCCTATCGACCTGAATGCGGCAGAGCGTGCGGTGATCAACTTGACGCGGCAATATAGCCGTGCCGTACCAGAAGAGCACTTTCCTCTCTTGGCGCAAGTTGCCCAAAGCAAACAGATCCGCAACGACAATGCCCACCGTCAGATGCTGCACACGCTCAGCATTCTGGAATATCTCAACGGTGGCGAACCGTGGCACAATGTTCACCCTGCCGTGCGCAAGCTGCAAAAGCTTCAGATGCTTTTGCCCAAAGTGGTTGGTTCACCGTGATTGCCACAGAGTCAGCGCTTTCACCAGAGAATGAAGAGACCTATCTACGCTTGCTAACCATTAGCGACTTTGCCGAAGGGCATGCCTTGCTCTTTGCACGCTGCAATTCTCCTGCGTTTCGCAATCAACTTGCGGATCGACTTTCTGCCGATTTGGCAGCACGTGGCTTTCAAATTTACACCATCGAAGTCACCGAGCCCACGTCTATTGTCAATTTAATCGAACGCATTCGGGTGACGCTACCGACAGAATCAGAGCAATCGCTCGAAAAAGAGGCGCTACTCTTTTTGTTGGGCTTAGAAAACGCGCTGCCATTTAATGATTCAACCGCAACGCTACTGGCCGAGCTAAATATGGGGCGCGAATTGCTGCAAAAAGCAGCACCGCTGCCGATTCTGTTTTGGCTGCCAGATTATGCCATTACCGCGATTGCGCGCTATGCGCTAGATTTTTGGTCGTGGCGTAGCGGTGTCTTTGAGTTTGAAGCCGAGGCGACCCATCATGCAGAAAGTCATGCCCAATTTGTGGAACAAAATAGCGACTGGCTATCGATCAGTAACTTGAGCGTCGAACAAAAGCAGCGGCGGCTACGCGTGCTAGAGGGATTGCTGCACGACTATGAACAGGCGGTCTCTCGTTCCCCAAAGAAAACTCCAAACTCCACATTAATGCAAGATTCGAAAAGCGATAGTGATTTCCCTCGGATAACCGAACAGATGCGCGCAGAACTGTTCGAGCAGCTTGCCCAACTCTATTATTCATTGGGAGAGGTGGAGAAGGCGATAGGGTACTACGAGCAGGCGCTTGCCATCTCGCGCGAAATCGGCCACAAGAGTGCAGTCGGGTCCATCCTCGGCAATCTGGGGTTGGCGTATGCTGATTTGGGAGAGGTGGAGAAGGCGATAGGGTACTACGAGCAGGCGCTTGCCATCTCGCGCGAAATCGGCCACAAGCAAGGCGAAGGCAATCACCTCGGCAATCTGGGGATGGCGTATGCTAATTTGGGAGAGGTGGAGAAGGCGCGTGAGTTTGTGAAACAAGCACTAGTGATTTTTGAGGCGATCAAGTCACCTAATGCCGAGATGGCGCGTGATCAGTTGGCGGGGTTGGAGTAGAGTGGATTGATCTCGTGGAACGCCTTTGGATTCCCGCTAAAGAGATGCGGGAATGACAATGAAGTTTGTTTGTGGGGCAGGTAGTTTGTGTGGTGCGGAGCGAAGAGCGGTGTGTCCTAGCGGGTAGCCGTTTCCTTCCAGGAAGGCGGAGCCGATTAGGGGCTTTAGCAAGTTAGGGACTTGCCTTCCTGAAAGGGGGCGTGGCATTAAGTTAAGGTACTGGGTTTGGACCACGGACATCCTGTTCGTCAGTGTGTCTTACGGGCAAGATGCCTGTGGTCCCAGGATTGCCGCCTCCGATCTCTTAATTTAACGCCATTTTGGTTTCACTCTAGACGCCCCTGTTCGTACGACACTCGTACAAACGGGGGCGTCTGGAACAATGGTGTTAGGTTAGTGAAAACCGCGCTTTACAAAACAAGAAACACCAACGACTGTACGTGCACGATAGTTCATGCCCTGCACTGACTATTTCTAGAAGACTGTCATTTCCCCACGCGAATCTCACGGGACGGGCACGATGTATCGTGCCCCTACGATTTTCATCGAATCTTCGTGGACGAAGGTAGGGTATATGGATCAAAATCCTTAACTTAACGTCAGTGGGTGTCTGACCCGGGCTGATTTCTGCTGTTACGCCCAACGGCTGATGCCAAGTTCGTGGGGGTGGACCATCTTTTCGTGGATGGGACGGGCGCGGATGCCGATGGCGATCTGGCCGCTGGTGGTTGGCGAAATTTTGCCGCTGTACTGCACAGCCCCATTTTCTTGACCGGTTGGGGTCATGGGTGTGACTTCTGGCTGCATGATCTCGCCGGCTGCGTTTTGAATGCCCGAAACGATCTCGACGGCAACTTGATCCTGCGGGACGCCGTTGAGGTGGACACGGGCGCTGAAGGTCATGCTGTCGCCAACGGTAATGTTCATGCTTTCGTGCGGATCGCTGCCGTTTTCAGCGACGGTTTCGACGCGCAGGTTGCTCCACGCTTGGCGGGTTTGGGCCTTCCAAACCGAGATTTGGCGGGCGTTGGCAAAGCCATCGGCCGCGTAGATTTTGCCGCTTTCGGCTGCGGGCAGGTAGAGATCCTGTGTGTAGTCGATAACCATGCGCCGCATACTAAAGGCTGGCCCACAACTGCGGATCGAGTTTTTCATGCACTCGATCCAGCGGGTGGAGAGACCATTTTTGTCCTGATCGTAATAGAGCGGGATGAGCTCATGCTCTAGCTTGGTGTAGAAGTCGAGCGCATCCGCCGCGTCCTGCGTTTCTTGATCCTTGTAATCGCGCTCCTCGCCGATACTCCAGCCGTTGACGCGGCCATCCTCTCCAACTTTATCTTCTCCACTAAATCCTTCGACCCACCAGCCGTCGAGCACGCTAAAGTTGGGCGCACCGCTGAGCGCGGCTTTTTGGCCGCTGGTTCCGCTGGCTTCGTGGGGCCGGCGCGGGGTGTTGAGCCAGACATCGACGCCCGAAATGAGGTGGCGAGCGATGTTCATGTCATAATTTTCGACAAAGACAATCTTGCCCCAATATTCGGGGCGGCGGCTTAGCTGGTAGATGTGCTGGATGAGCGCGCGACCTGGTTCATCGGCGGGGTGGGCCTTGCCGCTAAAGATGATCTGCACGGGGCGTTCGGGGTCGTTGAGCAGCCGCTGCAGGCGTTCTTCGTCTCTAAAGATCAGGGTGGCGCGTTTGTAGGTGGCAAAGCGACGGGCAAAGCCAATGGTGAAGGCGTTGGGGTCTAGTAGTTGGGCTGCGGTGGCCACGGTTTGTGGACCTTCTCCATGACGCGTCAATTGGGCGGCAACTCTCCGTCGCACGAGATCGATCATTTTTACTTTGCGCGTCTGGTGTACAGCCCAGAGATCGGCAGCAGGAATTTTATCCACAGGCTCCCAGGCTTGGGCCGTGTTGGCCTGATCCAGCCAATTCTTTTCAAAATATTTGTTGTAGAGCTCGCGTAGCTCTGGCGCGAGCCACGTTTTGACATGAACGCCATTGGTGACGTGGGTGATGGGCGTCTCTTCGACGGGTGTGTCGGGCCAGAGGAATTGCCACATGAGGCGGCTGACTTGGCCGTGGAGTTTGCTGACGCCGTTGTGGTAGGCGCTGAGGCGCAGGGCGAGGACCGTCATGCTGAATTGTGGCCCCCAAGCGAGCTCTTGGCTGGCAAAATTGATGAAGCGGTCGCGGTCGATGCCAAGTTGGCCCCAATATTGCCAGAAGAATTTTTCGATGAGTTCGTGGGCAAAGGCATCATTGCCAGCCGGAACGGGTGTATGGGTGGTAAAGAGCGAGTTGGCGCGCACGACTTCGAGTGCTTGATCGAAGCTGAGATTTTTTTGCTGCACCAGTTCGCGGATCCGTTCGAGGCCGAGGAAGGCGCTGTGGCCTTCGTTCATGTGCCAGACGGTTGGATCGATGCCAAGGGCGCGCAGGGCACGCACGCCGCCAATGCCGAGGACGACCTCTTGGCTGACGCGCATTTCGTGATCGCCACCGTAAAGGCGGGCGCTCAGTTCGCGATCTTGCGGGGCGTTGCGCTCGACGTCGGTGTCCATGAGATAGATGGGAATACGGCCCACTTGGATGCGCCAAACTTTGGCGTAGACGGTGCGGCCGGGCAGGTCGACGTTGATGATGGCGGGTTTGCCGTCGGGGGTGAGGGCAGGGGTGGCCGGGACTTCGGCGAAGTCGAGCTTTTCGTTACGCGCCTGCTGCATTCCTTCGTGATCAATAAACTGGGTGAAGTAGCCTTGTGGATAGAGAAAGCCAACGCCGACAAAGGGTAGATCGAGGTCGCTGGCGGCTTTACAGTGATCGCCACTGAGAATGCCAAGACCACCGCTATAGATGGGTAGTGCTTCGTGTAGTCCAAACTCCGCGCTAAAGTAGGCGATCTTTTCAGCTTTCTCTTTGTGGTTGGTTTTGTACCACGTATCAGTGGCGCTCATGTAGGCGTCGAATTCTTTGAGCACGGCTTTATAGGCTTTGACGAATGTTTTGTCAGCTGCTGCGGTATCAAGTTTGTGCTGGTCGACTTGGCGCAAAAATTTGACTGGGTTTTGGTTGACGCGGATCCAGAGGGTGGAGTCAATTTGTGCGTAGAGTTCTTGTGCGTCGGGTTCCCAGCTCCACCAGAGGTTATAAGCGAGCTCTTCGAGACGGTCGATTGTTTTGGGCAGGGCGGGTGAGACGGATAATTTACCGATTAGTTTCATAGAATAAAGTTAGAAGAGTGGGCAAGGGTACAACACCGTTTTCAACCTTGCTGGTTAATAATTAAGTCCACTGCAAAAAGGTCAAAATCGCCACAAAAACAGAGAAGACACAAAAATTTATTTAATGATTTTTGTGTCTTCTCTGGCTAATCTAAAATTTTTCAGCAGAGTCATAATTTCGTTCGTTATACAAGTAAATAATTATGCATGGGATAATCGTACCGTGCAATGGGGAAGATGAACAAATTATCGTTGTTATGTTTTGTGCAAGAGTATACTACCGCGCATATGCCATGACCGGACCATTTGTTTCGACCTGCACGGGCTGACCAATGCTGAACCGATGCAGGGGGCCAATCGCGCGGGCATCGAGGGTGGTGCCAGAGTTTAATTCAACCGTAATCAGCTGATCGTGGCCGAAGAAGAGGACGTTGCGCACGCGGCAGGGGGAATCTGATGGGCCGGGGCGGATGATGATATTTTCGGGCCGAATCATCACATCAACATTACCCGTGCATGGGACCATCATGTCGAAGGTACCTAACTCGCATTCTACGGCCTGTTTTGCGGCGGTGCCGGGCAAAAAGTTTGCCTCGCCCACAAATGATGCGACAGCGCGCGAGGCTGGCTGATAGTAAAGGTTGTGGGGTGACGCAACTTGATGGACTTGGCCGTCGAGCATGACAACCACGTTGTCAACCATGCTCAACGCTTCTTCTTGATCGTGGGTAACGAAGATGGCCGTGGCGTTAGCTTCGCGCAGAATCGAACGGACCTCCGCACGCACGTGTGACCGCAAACTGGCGTCAAGGTTGCTAAAGGGTTCATCCATCAAAATAAGATGTGGCTCTGGTGCAAGCGCACGCGCCAAGGCCACACGCTGCTGCTGACCACCGCTTAATTCGTGCGGCATCCGGTTGCCGTAGTCTGGTAGGCCAACTAGCTCTAGCACTTCGTGGACGCGTCGATCCTTATTGCCCTTGAATTTATGCAAGCCAAAGCGTACATTTTGGGCAACATCCAAATGGGGAAAGAGCGCAAACTCTTGAAAAACCATGCCCACGCGGCGCTGTTCTGGTTGTAGGTGAAGGCCGTGGGCTGCCACCAATTTTTGACCAATCTCTATCTCGCCCGCATCGAGCTTTTCAAAGCCCGCAATTAGGCGCAATGTAGTGGTTTTGCCGCAGCCGCTTGGGCCAAGCAGCGCAACGATCTCACCCTCCATCAAATGAAAAGAGGCATCGTTGACCGCGCTGACGCCATCATAGTATTTGACCAAATTACGAAGACAGATATCGCATTCGCAATTAACGTGTGGCTGTTCATCGTGTGGCTGTATATCGTTTGACTGTATATCATGTGTATGCATAACTATCGATTGCTCTCGCTTTTTTCTTCCTGCCGTAAAAGTATTGTCATGCTAAGCCCAGAAACAAGCAGCAAAACGAGTGCTGGTGCAGCGGCTCGGGCAAAAAATGCTTCCTCGGTTGCAGACCAAATTTGGGTTGCCAATGTTGGGAAACCGGTTGGTCCTAGAATTAGGGTAGCTGGTAGCTCTTTGATGGTCGTTAAAAAAACCAGTGCGCCGCCAGTCCAAATGCCCGACCGCAGCAGAGGCAGCGTGACGCGAAAAAAGGTGCGAAAGCGCCCATGCCCTAGACTTTGCGCGGCATCCGACAGACGCGGGCTGATCTGTTCGAGGCTGGTACGCATTGCGCCAACGGCTTGGGGCAAAAAGCGCACAGCATAGGCGCAGATTAACATGGTTAATGTCTGATAGAGCGAAATGAATGAATTGCGCCCCAGATATTTTGCACCAAAGTAGACAAGGCTGAGGGCTATTACAATGCCGGGCAGCCCATAGCCGACATAGGTTGCGTTCTCGACAAATCTACTCTGCCGTGATGGGTAGCGCACAATCATGTATGCAATAGGCATGGCCAATAGCGCACAGGTAATCGCAGCCAGCCCCGCAGCCTGAATGCTGTTTCCGGTGGCGACCCAAACTGGCATAAATGATTCACCAATAGAGAGACCGCGCACCAGCCAATAGACCACGACAGACGCTGGTAAAACAAACGCAATAAAGACAATTGTGGCGCAAAAGAGCAGAGCGGGCCATTTCCACTGTTGCAGTGCAATGGTTTTACGCGCGCGTATGGCCCCTGCGCTGCTGCGATAGTATCGACCACGCCCCTGCATCCGTTGAGCACTAAAGAGCAGCAAGAGCGCAAGCAGCGCCAACACTAGCGCCAATACCGACGCTCGGCTGCGATCAAAATTGCTCGAATGAATATAGATAGCGCGTGTAAAGGTGTTGTAGTGCAACATGGAGACAGCACCAAAGTCACTTAGCGCATAAAGCGATACAAGCAGCGAACCAGCAATAATGCCTGGCCGCAATGCAGGTAGCGTAATGTGAAAAAAGGTGCGCCACGGTCCATAACCAAGATTACGCGCTGCGTCTTGCAGTGCCGGATCCAAATTGCGCAGACCGCTGCGAATGCTCAACAGCAGATAGGGATAGGTGAAGCTAGTCAGTGCCCATGTGGCCCCTACAAGGCCATAGATAGACGGGATGCGCTCGACGCCAAATGGCTCCAACCAGCTGGCCAACATGCCGCGTGGCCCCATCATTGCGATCAGCGCAAAGCTCCCCACAAAACTAGGGAAGACAAGCGGCAATGTGCTGAGTACGCTCCACGTGCGGCGAAAGGGCAGATCGGTTTGGGTTGTCAGCCACGCAAGCGGCAAAGAAATAAGCAGCGACAGCAATGTGACGATGAGCGCAAGCAGTACTGTGTTCCACAAAATTTGGGCGGTACGAACCTGCATCAATATTTCGAATGCTTCTGCACCAATCCCCAGCGCACGGATGACTAAGTACACGGATGGCAACAGCAGCAGCAGCGCGATCATAATTGCTACAGCTTGCAGCAGCGAGGGGGCAGAAACTATCCAGCTCGACTTCTCTCTTATCGAGCCTGCTCGGTCTCTGCCGCGCAGAAAAATAGATTTACTTTGCATCAACTTCCCCAGCCAATTCCTGCTCGTTATCTTGTTGCGACCGAATACCATATGCTATGAGCGTTGCAGGCCAAAGAAGCCAAACAAGACCCAGTATCGGTTGAAAAAGCGGAAAATATGCATAATCCTCACCAAAGTGTCTCCACACGGTTCGCCCAATTAATTGTGGATCCACATAGCTCCAAGCGCCAATCGCCAGCGTAAAAATTGTCTCAATCCCCAGTGTGACAATTGACAACCACCACGACCATCGACGCCGATAGGCAAAGCCAATTGTCGCTAGCAGGTAGCAGGTCGCAGCAATAGCGCTCATTACCGGAGACCAATAATTCAGAACGTCGTCCCGAAAGAAGATACGATAGATTGCCCGGACGCCCGTCGAGAGCGCCAATAGGGGATAGGAGAACGCGAGAATATAGCCGATTGTACTAATAAGCTCGGCAACCGGATTACCGCCAGCCTTTTCGCTAGTTTTTTCGGATCCGGTGACAGCATCTACTGTAGGGGGTATAAGATGGGGTTTCTGAGACATATGATAATTTGAACATAGTTAAAAGGCGAAATCAAGGGGGATTCTTACCTTTTAACCAGGCGGATTTGGACGGCGGTGGTGAATATTTTCACAAACAGGGGTTAAAAAAATCGTTAACCAAGGTTAAATCTTATAGGGGAGATCATTTTCGCCAACTCAACGGGTCGAAGCCTACGCTGTTTCGACGATCCACGCTAATTTAAGCCAAATTCTAGCTTTAGTTGAACAGCCCAAATTGTTAAGCGCATCTCAGTTAAATCGGGCTGATTATCTTCATCAACAGCAAGCCCGATAAAGTGCCCATCCTCTGCCGCCCAAGATGAGTCGAAATCGTACCCGTCCGTCGACCACTTGCCCACAATGTTTGCACCGCGCTGACGTACCTTTTCAGCCAGAAAGAACATCGCATCGAGAAATGTTTGTGGATAGCCAACCTGATCGCCGAGTCCAAAAAGCGCCACCTGTTTACCGCTTAGATCAACTTCGTCCAATTCGTCCAGAGCGTCTTCCCAGTCAGCCTGCATTTGGCCGCTGTCCCAAGTCGATATGCCAAGGACTAAATAGTCAAAGTCGACCATTTCGGCTACATAATAGTCGGCCACATCGAGTAGTTCAATTGAGTAGGGGAGGGGGACAAGCAACTTTTCGAATTGAGCCTTCAGCTGTTGCGCAATACGCTTGGTATTCCCTTCTTTAGAGCCATAAAAAATACCGATGCTTCTATTCATCTATCCAGCCAAAAACTTTTCAACATGCGCGCGCAGTTCAACATAGTCATTTGTTATAGCAAGCTGCGGAAAATCATCAATTACGTTTTGAGGTGGATTAAAAAGAGCGGCATCATCCGCGGCTAGCAACATCTTTGTATCGTTGTACGAATCACCAATCGCCAAAGTGCGAAAGCCCACATCGCCAAACGATTGTACGCAGCGCCGCTTACCGTCATGAGTACGCAAATGATAATTCACCACGTCACCAGCCGACGAAACTTCTAAGCTGTGGGCAAAAATTGTCGGGTAGTTAAATTTGGGCAAGAAAGGTTCCACAAATTGATAGAAGCTATCGGTTAGAATAATCAAGCGAGTTTGCGTACGCAGCCACTGCAAAAAATCAGCCGCACCGGGCAATGGATCCATCTCCGCGATCACGCGCTGTATCCTCTCGATAGTGATCCCGTTTTCGTTCAGCACACGCAAGCGCATTGCCATCAACTCATCATAATCAGAAATGTCGCGCGTGGTCAATTGCAACTCTTTAATACCAGTTTTTTCTGCTACCGCAATCCAAATTTCCGGAATAAAAACACCTTCAAAATCTGCGGCCACCAAAGTTGGAAGTTGATGCCCCATCCAATAAGTCTCCAAGATAGTAATTAAATTATTCTAATCGGCTATTGCCGAACGCAACTCAAACTATAGTCTATCATTAGGATGCACCTGTGTCATATTTTCACCCGATCATTGGCAATTTCAGCCGACTCTACATAACGGCTCGGCATAGCCAGCGACGTCCAACCGCCCGCATCGCGCAAAGCAAAAGCGTCCGTCCCCATTTTTGCCGCGCGCGTGGCCCAATAGTGGCGACAATCATGCGCAGAGAGGCCAAAGACGCTAATTTGCTCGCCCAGCGCACGCACGCGCCCAGTAATGCCGCGCTCCGTCAACCCCACATGAGAAAGCTCGCTATTCTTCAAGCTGCCGCGCAGCAGTCGGCCCGACTCGGGGCAGTCGCCATTGCTAATGTAACGACGCAGCGCATTCAACGTATCGGGCGTCATGCGATTTGTCTGCTCGGCATCGACTTTTGGGCGAAAAAAGACAAACATTCTCGCGTCTAAGTCGAAATCAGAGACTTTCAACAATGCAACTTCGCCCACACGCAGGCCGTGATCCAGCAGAAGGCACATCAGCAACTTGTCGCGCCTACCCTGCGGCGAATTAGGCTGCTCCTTCAACTGTAGCGCATGCTCATAAGTTAGCGAGACATGCTGTGCCTTCTTGTCGCCCACGCGAGTCTTATCGCGTTGAACGTCCACACGCTTGCCCTCTTTGACACTGTAGCCATTCACCGTTTTAATGAGCGCCAATACCTCTATGCTAATTGCACCCGCTTTGGCGGCTAATTTCGCATAGTTTTTTACTGTACTCAACTTTCTGTTGACCGTCGTGGTCGCAAAACCTTCTTGCAGCATCCAATTAATAAAGCCCTGGATCAAGCCCCATGTCACGCCGCTCCAGACAGCCGGGTCACCCTGAAAGCGCGCGCCGTCCACAGTAGACTTTGGCGCAACGACCTGTATATAGTCGGCAAAGGTTCTCAAGTCCGCAAGCTGCGCCTTGATCGTGTTTGCGCTCTTGCGCCTGATATAGTCATCAAAGACGCTGGTGGCCGCGTACTGGTTCGCCACTTGCCCAACTTGGAAAAATTCTGCTGACGCTAACTCATCATTTTTCTGTGAAATTATCTCGTTTGTCATAATAGTCTATATTTTAACACATAGCTTCCGATAAGTATAAATTATCGGAAGCTATGTGATAGAAAGTAATTAGGCCTCGCGAGCCTCAACTTGTCGATTGCGTCTATGTGTCTCTTCAAATCTTTGGCTCTACAACGGAATTAGTATCTGTTCGCCTATTCTGGTTATCTGTCCAGTGAGCACGCCCTCGTGCGGGTTCGGAGCCAGAATCATCGGGAACGCATCCGCACGAGGGCGTGCTCACTATTCACTTTAAGTAAGTTTTTACCTGCTAGGTGAACTGTTACATTTATTGTAATAAATAGACGCAATTCTACTATGCGAAGTATTGTAGCTCAGGGCTCATAATCTGCCATCCCCTCTCAAGTGGGCCTTATGTTTTGACCCTAGTTTGCCTACATTTTGCTGAATTTTGCCCAAAAAGGGAAAGGCGGCTGTGAGTTTAACTCACAGCCGCCTTTCCCTTTTTAATATATTTGCTTCAAGATATCTGCTTCAATCAATAATTCTTACTCTCTATCTATTTTCACTACTGCTTTTACTACCTTTGCGGCTTTTTCGATCATACAAGCCAGCCATCACAATCAACATACCGAACAGAGCAGTAGCCCAAAGCGTTCGGGCGCTATTGCTAGAGCTAAAGCCTGTTTTTGGTAGATAGACAGGCTTTGGCATCGGTGTGGCGGTTGGTGGTGGTGGCGGTGGCGTAAACGTTGCGGTTGGTGGAACCGGCGTATACGTTGCTGTAGCCGTTGGCGGAATTGGCGTTGCAGTTGGCACCATACAGCGAACGGGTGCAGAGACCCGCACAATTGCACCATCTTCATCTACCGATTGGACATTGATAATGTACGAACCAGCGCCATTAAGCTTGAGGCGATAGGTCCACTCACCATCGTCATCAATCTCAACCGTATCCACAGCAATCGCGTCTACAAGCACCTGCAACTCGCCCCCTGGCTGCCCCGTCCCGCTCAGGTTTCTAAAGAGCGAAGACGAAACCGAACCACAGCCTTCAATCATTGGCGATACCGGTGTTGATGTAATGGTTGGAACCGATGTACTGGTTGGTGGTACAGCCGTGCTAGTTGGCGTTATGGTTGGTGGCACTGGTGTCTCAGTTGGTGTTGTCGTTGGGACAGGTGTCAAGGTTGCAGTTGGCGCAGGAATGATACAGCGGATGGGTGAAGAAATCCCCACAACCATCTCATCGTCATTCATCTCCTGCACGTATACAATATATTCACCTGGGCCATTGAACTCGATGTCATATGCCCATGCACCATCCTCATCCACTTCTATCGAATCGATTTCGATTGTGTTGACGAATAGCTGAAGCTCAACGCCAGGTTGACCACCACCGGCTAGAGATGTTATCAGCGAATCTAATATTTCATCCCCACAACCTTGAATGGTTAGTGGAATCGGTGTCGCTGTATTCGTTGGCAGCGGTGTGCTCGTCGGTGGTATCGGCGTACTCGTTGGTGGCAAAGGTGTTGCCGTCGGCGGCACTGGCGTACTGGTAGCCGTTGGTGGGATTGGCGTGTTCGTGGCCGTTGGTATCGGCGTTGCGACAGCACACATCATGGGTGCTGTAACGCTCGTGACCATCCCGTCCTCATCAACTGACTGAATCGAAACCGGAATCTCGCCCGTGCCACTTAGTTCAACGTCAACTTCCCACATTGACTCTTCATCGACCTCGGCAGTTGCTACCACAATGCCCGAAGCCAGAACCTGAATCTCTTCACCCGCTACACCCATGCCAGAGAGCGTAATGTCACCATCCATGTACACTTCATCATCTGGACACATGTCAACCGTCAGCGGAACAGGTGTGTTCGTTGGCGTGTTGGTTGGTGTATTGGTCGGTACTGCCGTGGCCGTTGGTGGCACAGGCGTATCCGTCGGCGGGACTGGCGTATTGGTGACCGTTGGTAGCGGCGTATCCGTTGCCGTTGGGGCTGCAACCATACACTGTACTGGTGTAGACAAACCATTTATCGGATCACCGTCTTCATCTAGCCCTTGAACATTGATAATCTGGCGACCGGGTCCATCAAACTCTACTTCGTAAACCCACTCACCATCTTCATCTACTTCAGATTCACCAACAACATCCGCATTGACCAAAATCTGAAGCGCCGTGCCTGGTTCACCCATACCGCTTATGGTTGTTTCTGGTGCGAGTAAAATTTCCTCACAGCCATTCACCGTTAGTGGAATTGGCGTATTCGTCGGCGTACTAGTTGGAACCGGCGTGTTCGTTGGTGTGCTGGTTGGCGTATCTGTTGGCGTGTTCGTTGGCGTATTCGTCGGAACAGGCGTATTGGTTGGTGTGTTCGTCGGCGTGTTCGTTGGAACAGGCGTCTCTGTTGGCGTGTTGGTGGGCGTATTGGTTGCTGTGTTGGTCGATGTTGGGGTTGGCGGGATCATTTCGACCCCGCCGCTTCCATTTCCATCTATTGCACAAACATTAGTCCCATCGCTGTCATTCACGTCGGCAGTTAGACTCATTTGCAACGTGAAGTCTTCGGTTACCTCAGCCACTTCACATGCGTAGGTATATCCCTCGTCTACGGCAATTGCATCAATCATGCCATCACAATCAGAAGCGTCAAGATGTGTTACGGCAACATTCGATAATTCTGTGTCGCCCGTATTGACAATTGTGATATTGAATGTCGCTGCTTCACCAGGAACGATAGCCTCTACTTCTGGTTCTACCGAAACAGAAAGCGCCGGGCTCAGTACAGTCACTGTTGCAGAATCATCTGCCGCAATGGTTCTTTCTAGGTCGACTTCCGAGGTTGGATTATCATAATCGTCAACCAAAAAGACGTCGGCAGAATCACCAGCCACAATGGTTGTCGTTTCGTTGAAGACTCGCGTATATTCGTGCAAGAATTCTTCATCGCTACGCAGATCCCCATTGGGTGCCACATAATCCTCACCATCTAAATCGAGCCAATCCAGGTACCCATTGCCGTTTAGATCGCTCTCTTCTACAAAGAGCGTTCCGCGGATATCGACATCTGGCTCCAAATCTTCATTGTAGACTTGAATATTGCGGAACTGAATACCTGGGCTTGCGTTGAGTATACGTGTAAACATCTGAACGGTTGCTTCTTCACCCGCACAGATCACGCTATCACTCAGCACTACTTCCATATTGATGCCCACACCCAAACTTAGGCCAGCATCAGCGCAGCGGTCCGATGAATCATCTTGGCAATCAACTGCTGGCGCATTCCCGACATTGGGTTCATCAGGGCTTGGCACCGTCACATCACTATCAACCGTATCGTCATCGCCCTCATCATTCAGCGTGTAGCTAAATGCATTTGGTTTGACGAATGTCACGTCGTACTCTTCTGCGGCCAAGAGTCCTTCGAAGCGATAGCAACCATCTGAGTCAGTTGTCATCGAGTCCGCTGTTCCCCCAGAGCCGTTGAGTGCCACATCAATACCCAATCCGTAGGCTGGTTCAGCCTCATCGCGGATGCCATCATCATTATTGTCGATCCAGACACAGCCACGGACAGCAACAGGTGTTGGTGTACTGGTTGGTGTGTTGGTTGGCGTATTGGTTGGCGTGTTGGTCGGCGTATTGGTTGGTGTCTCGGTTGGTGTGTTGGTTGGTGTTGCTGTTGCAACCGCACAAGCCATTGGACGAGTGATGTTTGTCACTTTTCCTTCTTCATCAACCGTTTGCGTATAGACTTCGAACGAACCTTCACCTGCAAGATCAACATCAATCTCCCACGTGTTGTCGTCGCCAATTTCTACACTATCAACAACTTCGCCATCGACTAGAATCTGCAACTCTTGACCAGCAACACCCGTACCCGAGAGCGGCATTATGCTGCCCATTAGCACATCGCTACAGCCGATAACCGTTAGCGGAATTGGCGTGTTGGTCGGCGTACTGGTTGGGGTGTCCGTTGGGGTATTCGTTGCCGTTGGTGTATCCGTTGGTGTTGGTGTGTCCGTTGGTGTCGCCGTTGGAACTGGCGTCTCCGTTGGTGTATCCGTTGGTGTTGGTGTATCAGTCGGCGTAGCTGTGTCCGTTGGTGTATTGGTTGGGGTTGGGGTTGCTACATCACAACGCATTACCGAATTAAGTGTAATAACACTTCCTTCAGCATAAGCGCCGACAATATGTTCACCAACTTCATCAATAACCAAATCGTACAGCCACTCACCGCTTTCATTAACTTCTGTCGAACCAACTTCTTTACCATCAACTGCAATTAACACCTCTGAGTTGGGTTCACCATCACCAGATATCGTTGTAGCGCCATCAATCAAGACGTATTGACACGCCTCGGTATTGAGCGTTACAGGAACAGGTGTGTTGGTTGCCGTATTCGTTGGTGTTGCTGTGCTTGTTGCCGTATTCGTCGGCGTTGCAGTTGGCGTATTTGTTGATGTTGCGGTTGGTGTCGGCGTGCTCGTTGGTACAGGTGTTGGCGTTGCCACAACACAAATGAGTGATGCCGCCACGCCCGTTACAACTTCTTCATCATTCTTACTTTGTGCATTGATAATAAAGCGGCCCGTACCATCTAGGTCGCCTTCATAGCTCCACGCACCATCATCGTCAGCCGTTGTTGTGCCAACAATTTCATTGTTGACAAGTATTTCTACAAGGCTACCGGCTTCTGCCCCACCGTTAAAGCTCACTGCGCTATCCATTAGCATATCGCCACAACCAGCAATTGTAACTGGTTCTGGTGTTTCGCTTGGAATCGGCGTTGCGGTTGGTTCCGTTGGCGTTGGTGTTGCCGTTGGGACCGTTGGCGTCGGCGTCTCTGTCGGTGTTGGGGTTTCGGTTGGCGGCAGCGTAGCCGTTGGTTCTGTTGGCGTTGGCGTTGCGGTTGGCTCTGTTGGTGTTGCTGTCGCCATCGAGCAGGCCATTGATTGCGTAATGCTCATAAGCAAACCATCTTGATTATAAGCTTGCGCATTCACAACATAGCGCTCCGCATCTTCGCCTAATTCAACATCAAGCGACCATGAGTTGTCGTCTGCTACAACGGCTGAACCCACAGTCTCATCATTGATGATAACCGTAATTTCGTCACCAGGTTGAGCAATACCAGAGACCGTTAATTCATTTGCCATCAACGCTTCGCTACAAGTGTTGAGCGAAAGTGGCACAGGTGTTGGCGTTGGTGTTGCTGTTGCTACAGCACAAACCATTGGACGTGTGATGCTTGTCACTTTGCCATCTTCATCCAGCGTCTGCGTATAGACAGGGAACTCACCGCTCCCCTCTAGATCTGCATCGATTGACCAAGCATTGTCATCGCTAATTGTTGCGCTAGCGATTACTTCGCCATTGGCCAGAACCTGAACCATTTCGCCAGCAACACCGGTACCGGAGAGCGAAAGCTCGCTCCCCAGCAGTACATCATTACAGCCATTAACCGTTAACGGAATTGGTGTATAGGTTGGTGTTGCAGTAGGTGTATATGTTGGTGTTGGCGTTGGTGTTGGCGTGTTCGTTGGCGTTGGCGTTGGGTCAACCGTATTGACGGTTGCCATCGCATTATCATCAACCAAACAGATTCCTTCACCAGCGGTTGCACTTACATTAATATCTAAAGTGCTTTCTTCTGTTACTTCTGCAAGTTCGCACGAGTATGAGAAGGATTTGCCACTAGCAATCGATGGAATTACACCATTACAGCTTTCTGCTTGTGGGTGGGCAACTTCGACATTTGTCAGATCCACATCGCCCGTATTCTCTATCGTAATCTGTATGGCAGCCCCTTCACCAGTCACAACGGTCTGTGTATCTGGCTCAACCAAAATTGTCAACGTTGGGTTGACGACTGTTACGGTTGCTGAATCCTCAGCGGCAACCGTTCGATTTAGGTTGGTTACAGAGGTTGGATCTATCAGGTCATCTACCAAGAAGACATCGGCTGAATCGCCCGCTACAATTGTGGTTGTCTCGGTAAAGACACGCGTATATTGATGCAAGAATTCTTCGTCACTACGCAGATCACCATTTGGTGCAACATAATCCTCGCCATCCAAATCAACCCAATCGAGGAAGCCATTGCCATTTAGGTCGCTCTCTGCTACAAATAGCGTACCGCGAATGTCAAGCTCGCTGTCCAGATCTTCATTGTAAACTTGGATGTTGCGGAACTGAATCCCTGGGCTAGCATTGAGTACACGGGTATACATACTTACCGTAACCTCATCGCCAGCACAGACTAGATCCTCGCTTAGATCCACTTCCATGTTGATACCTACGCCAAGGCTTAGGCCAACATCGGCACAGCGATCAGAGGTTCCATCTTGACAATCAAGTGCTGGACCCATTGCCATGTCAGATTCGCCCTCAGCGACGACCACGTCACTGTCAATCGTATCATCATCACCTTGATCATTCTTCGAGAAGTTGAATGCGTCAGGTTTGACGATTGCAATCTTATAGTCTTGCGCTGCCGAGAGACCTTCGAAGCGATATCGACCATCTTCACCGGTCGTCATTGTATCGATTTCATTACCAGCCGTATCGCTTAGCAACACGTCAATGCCTAGTGCATAATCTGGCTCACCATCATCTTGAATACCGTCATCATTTGTATCAATCCAAACACGACCCTTCACAGCGACCGGTGTTGGCGTTGGTGTGGCTACTGCACAAATCATTGGGCGGGTGATGCTTGTGACCTTGCCATCTTCATCCAATGTTTGAACGTAAACCGGAATGTTGCCTGTCGTGCCGAGATCAAGATCAAATTCCCAAGCGTTATCGTCATCAATAGTTGTGCTATCAATTACATCGCCCTGAACCAGAATTTGAACTTCTTCGCCAGCCACACCCGTACCAGAAAGCGATACCGCACTGCCCATCATTACATCGGCACAGCCACTTAACGTCAGTGGAACCGGTGTATACGTTGGCGTTGCCGTTGGAACTGGCGTGTTCGTTGGTGTTTCTGTTGGTGTATTAGTCGGCGTACTTGTTGGCGTATTCGTCGGTGTTTCTGTTGGTGTGTTGGTCGCCGTTGGTGGAACTGGCGTATTGGTTGGTGTTTCCGTTGGCGTTTCCGTTGGCGTGTTCGTCGGCGTATTGGTTGGAACTGGCGTCAGCGTTGCCACAGCACAAACCATTGGTCTTGTGATGCTTGTAACCTTGCCATCCTCATCCAATGTTTGTACATAAACCGGGAACTCACCGGTTCCATCCAACTCCACATCTATCGACCAGGCATTATCGTCATCGATCACGCCGCTGTCGATTACCTCGCCATCAACAAGAATCTGAACTTCTTCGCCAGCCACACCCGTACCAGAAAGCGAAAGCTCACTCTCTAGCAGTACATCTTCACAGGTGCTCATCGTCAGCGGAATTGGTGTGTTCGTCGGCGTGTTGGTTGGCGTATTCGTCGGTGTGCTTGTTGGCGTATGCGTCGGTGTATTTGTTGGCGTGTTCGTTGGTGTTGGCGTCGGTGCAATCGAAGCGACTTCTGCATTTGCTTCAGCTTCAACTGCACAAAGCTCATTTCCAGCCGAGCCAGTTGCTACACCAGAGAGGCTAATCCCAAACTCGCTATCTTCGGTTACTTCATCAATCGTACAGGTATATGAGTATTCCTCACCCATTGCCATCGATTCGACAGTGCCATCACAACTTGGAACCAAGCCATGTGCAATGGTCAGCGTGCTTAGATCAGCATCACCTTCATTGATGATTGTAATCGTAAATGTTGCAGATTCACCCAAAGGCACAGATTGCATATCTGGTTCAACTACAACCGACACAGCAGGATTGTAAACCGTTACAGTTCCTGAATCCTCAGCCGCTATCGTGCGGTTAAGGTCAGTTACGGTTTGTGGATCCATTGGATCATCTACTAGGAAGACATCAGCTGAATCACCCGCCACAATGGTTGTCGTCTCGGTGAAGACCCGCGCATACTCATGCAGGAACTCTTCATCGCTACGCAGATCACCATTTGGTGCAACGTAATCCTCGCCGTCTAGGTCAATCCAGTCTAGATAACCATTCCCATTTGTGTCGCTATCCGTGATGAAAAGCGTGCCGCGGATGTCAACATCTGGTCCTAAATCTTCGTTGTAAATTTCTATATTGCGGAATTGAATACCTGGGCCAGCGTTGAGCACACGGGTAAACATCTGCACTGCGACTTCATCTCCAGCACAAATTTCACTATCGCTTAGAACTACTTCCATGTTAATGCCAACGCCAAGGCTAAGCCCTGCATCAACACACATGTCAGGCTCATCAAACTCGCCAGGAATAGCCGTAAAGCCTGCAACGTCTGGCGCATTTTCTGGGTCTACAACTAGAACGTCGCTATCGTATTTATCATCTTCACCCTGATCATTTATCGTGAAGTTAAATGCTTCAGGCTTGACGATAGTCACTTCGTATGTGTTATCTGGCGATAGACCCTCAAACCGATAGTTACCATCACCATCAGTCATCATGGTTTCCGTTTCGCCATCAGAGCTAGTTAACGTAACTTCAGCGCCATACGCATAAGAGGGTTCATCTTCATCTTGTACACCATCGTCATTTGAATCGATCCAAACGCGACCCTTTAGTGCGACTGGCGTTGGTGTTGCCGTTGCAGTCGGTACTGGCGTTTCGGTTGGCGTTTCAGTTGGCGTACTTGTTGCCGTTGGTGGCACCGGCGTCTCGGTCGGTGTTTCCGTTGGCGTTTCGGTTGGCGTATTGGTTGGAACTGGCGTTGCAGTTGCTACCGCACAGGACATTGGCCGCGTAATGCTTGTGACCTTACCATCTTCATCCAGTGTCTGAACATAAACTGGGAACTCGCCGGTTCCATCCAGTTCTGTATCAAAGAGCCATGTGTTCTCATCACCAACAGTGGTACTGTCAATCACATCACCATTAATAAGAATCTGGACCTCTTCACCAGCAACACCTGTACCCGAAAGCGTAACCGCTCCGTCCAGCAACATGTCGTCACAACCGCTTAGCGTTAGCGGGACGGGTGTGTTCGTTGAGGTGCTGGTTGGCGTCTGGGTTGGTGTATTCGTTGGAACTGGTGTTGGAGTCGATGTTGCGGTTGGTTCAGGAACCACACAGCGAATTGGTAATGCACATTCGCTACAGACCGGGTTGCCATCCGCATCTACACCGCGGATATTGACAATATAGCTACCTGGGCCATCAAACGCAAGATCATATGACCAAGCGGCTTCGTCACTGACACCCGTGGCATCGATCAGATCGGCGTTGACATAAACTTCTACGTTCGACCCTGGTTCACCTTCACCAAAGAGCGTAACCATTGCAGCGTCTAACGTTTCGGCACAGACAGATTCATCTAGTGTTGCTGAAAGAGGTGTTGCGGTTGGAGTAGATGTTGCGGTCGGTTCCGTCGTCGCCGTTGGTTCTTCCGTTGCAGTTGGTTCTGTTGTTGCAGTTGGTTCTTCTGTTGGTACAGCAGTTGGCATTACCGCCGGAACAAGCGTCGGTGCAGCCGAACAGATGAGGCTCGATGGTGCTGATTGTGCAACCACACGGCTATCATCATCCAGTGTGTTTGCTCGAATAACAAATGAGCCAGCCGCTGGCAAGCTTACGTCATATGACCATTCGCCCGATGCACCAACGCGTGGTGTTGAAACGATTTCGTCATTTATAAGAATTTGCAGATCGGAGTTTGGACTTGCCGTACCCGTAATTTGAATAGCTTCACAGGCAGTGCCCGCACCATCTCCAGACGTAATTAGTAGTGTTGGCGCTTCTACCGCTGGTTCTGCCGTAGCAGCTACGATAACAAAGCGCACCGGACCATCTTCCGACAGCACAGCACCTTCTGCATCTATACTTTCAGCAGAAACAAGATGTTGCCCTGGCTCTGTAACACGCGTTGTGTACGACCAGCGTCCGCTATCATCTGCGGCGGTGGTGCCATCATCAATACCATCGATAAATAGTCTGATATCGTCATTTGGCCCACTTGTGCCATCTATCACTAGATCGCCTGGTGCCATTGACATACTATCTTCTGGCGAGCTAATCTTAATCGGTACAATAACAACCGCTTCGGCAGTAGGAGCAATCACGTTAACTGTAACCGGTGGTGCCTCGGAATCAGTTGTGCGTGCGCCGATATTGTAGCTGCCCGGTTGATTAAAGGTGGCTAAGTAATCCCAGCGACCTTCGTCGTTTGCGATCACCGAACTAACGTTTCGGCCATCTACACTGACGTCAACCTCTGCATTTGCCACACTCGACCCGTAGACAAGATAGTCACCCGGCGGGATTTCTGCACCGTCGGTTGGGTTAATAATTGTAACCGGAACAAACTCTACCGTTGGTGCAATTGCAGCAGGAGGCTGCGTTGCCACAGGCGTGGCCACAGGTAGAATAACCGCTGGTTCTGGAACAATCGGTTCCGGAGCAGTCGTACACCCACGAATCATTGACATTAATAAGAGCAATAATGCAAGAAGGAGTAAGACTAAATATTTTAATCTATCAAATAGGCGGATTGAGCCTGGCGCATGCCAACGAGTTGCACGGAAAAGTCCTTGCAATGCTGATGAGCCTGTACTAGCACCTGTACTACTGCCAGATGAAGCCGCGGCACCAGCGCTATGTCCAGCGCTACTTAACGAAGTTTGTGTTCCGCTAATTTTTGCACCAGTCTTTGCGCTAGCAGTGTCGCCATCTCGGCCAAACAAGCCGCTTATCCAATTTATAAGTACCTGAAATATTGTAACAATAAATGAAACAATGCTGGTTAAAAATCCAGCGACTCGTGCAAAGAAGCCGCCACCATTCGATTCTATAGAAGAACGTGATGATGCCGAAGCAGTCGAAGACATTGCTGCCGGAGCGGTTGTCTTTGCTGCACTGCTGTGCGACAACTCAACTGCTTCGGCAATCCATGCTTCGGGATCATACGGGACTGTTTCGTCCTGCCCGATTAGTTCGCGAATGCGCGTAGGGGTCAACGCAGCTAACCCTGCAAAGGTATGAATACCAGCAGAGTTGAACCGTTTGGCGTACTCGCGACCTATACCGGTGATACGGGTTAGATCATCTCTCGATTCCGCCATTTCTATGCGTCCCCACCTTTCTCTTTGACAAACTGGCGAGCTTCAGCCTTCCATTCTTCTGGCTCAATCTTCTGCCATTCTGCAGGTTCAATAATTGCCAAGATTTTTTCGTCCGAAAGTTCGGCAACCTCGGACCAAAGATAAACGCCAGCATCGTGGAATTTACCTTGGTACACTTTCCCAATACCGTGAATCTTGGTTAAATCGTCGCCGTCGTCAGAGCTACCGCTGCTCTCATTCTCGCGACCGGTTGTACCGCCACCAGCAAGAATACGAGCTTCCTCAACCCAGACATCGGTCTCAATTTTTTGCCAATCTTTAGGCTGAATTACGCGACGGATTTCTTCGTCGGAAAGTTTAGAAACAGATTCCCAAGTTGTATAACCGGCATCGTAAAATTTGCCTTGAAAAACTTTCCCAACACCATGAATCTTGGTTAGGTCATCTCTACGTTGAGCACTACCTGTGGTACTACCTTTATTAGCAGATGCCGAGGCGGAAGAGGATGCGCTTGGTTTGCTGCTCGATACACCGCTGCTCGATACACCACTAGGTGTAGAGGGTGTTGCGCTACCTGTAGAGCTAACACCTCCTGATGGTTTTACAGTAGAAGTGCTACCTAAGCTAGCTGCACTGGTAGTTGCTGCACTAGTAGTCGCTGCACCAGTAGCCGAAGTACCTCCACTAGATGGTTTGGTGCTACCAGTACCACTAGCACCTGTAGAGCTACTGGGAGTAGAGCTGCCAGATGGTTTTATACCGCTCTTGCTAGACGTAGAGCCAGAAGCAGCAGTTGAAGATTCACTAGTCTTCGGTTGGCTGCTCGTTGTGGAACTGCTAGCTGGCTTTGTGCTGCTTGTGCTCTCGGTAGCAGTTGACAAGCTTGCCAAACCACTTGTACTGTCCGAGCTATCACCGCTCGATTTACCGGTTAGATCACCAGCTTCTGCAATCCATGCTTCTGCATCTATTGTCTTCCCATCATCGCCACCGATGGCGCTACGAACAACACTTGGGGTCTTGTTTGCGAGTGTAGCAACAGACGAGATTCCAGACCGACTCAGCTTATCTGCATATTCACTGTTAATACCAGTAATCCTGATCAAGTCGCTTCCGTGCGAGGTACTCAGAGAACTCCCGCCAGAACCGCCTCTCCAGTACCACCAGTCGATAATCCATTCGATTATCCATCCTAAAATCAAACCTAAAATTAGGCCTTGCCAAAACTGCATAATCCTATCCTCCTACGCAGTGTCAATGAAAAGTTTAATAAACTTAGAGATAAAATTTCCATAATTAGTTATCGATTTATAGTTTTTATAAATCTACATAAAATACTAAACCTTCTGCGTCCAACACAAACACATGTTAATTCTGTTCGCACACTAAACTACACAAATAATGCGCTCGAAACAGCTAAATGCATGGAAACAGAGGTGGTATGTGCCTTACTAAATGATTGGCACAATACTTAAATATTTTATTGTGGTTGCAACATAAAAAAGTTAATTGGGTTGGGTAACCGACATAGCAATATGCAAAAAATATTCTCCTGCAATATAACGCACTATACTAGTTGTTTCTACCACAGTTTAATAGAATTCACAAAAGAGTTATTGCCAAAATATTGTTCATAGTCCTAGCCGTAAGTTCTATGTAAATAATACGACGTTGCACTCAGTAAGGGGGATATATAAATAATAATGATAGACATTGGGGGGAGATAGCATCGATTTTTAGAATATCATATATGTTTTTGCCTATCTGACAATGCATAGACAATATGCTGACGTTACAAAACTGTGCGTCGCAAAAATTAAATATGCGGACGTATCTATAATCATACCCAACACCTACCAAATTTTCAATAATACGATAGTACTGCTATTTTTAATGACATGCATACAAATGTTAAACTAAGAAAAATTGCAACTTACCGTGGATAGCAGCGTGAATCAAAATTTTAACCCACTCCCCGTAATAGTAAGCCGCCCTCATGGTGGATTAGCCGTGCCTGAAGAGGTGCAGAACAACCTCGCAATTGATCAAGTAGCGCTCTACAATGATTGTGACTTGTGGCTTGATCTTCTATACGATTTTAACCCTCATACAATCGGACACAGTACCAGCCAAAGTACTAGCCGCCAGAATACTAGTAAAAGCGCCGATCACAACGAGGGTACTTCGGCTGAAAACAACCTATATGGACGTGGTGTACTTGCACAGTTTAGTATGCCAATCGCGCGAGCGTTGATTGATGTTAACCGTCCTCTAGAGTGGCTAGGCAAACCAGATGGTCCGATTAAGTCTCACACAAGCTATGGTGAGGCAATTTATAAGGAACCATTGACGGAGGAGATGGTCCAGCTTCTGCTTGAAAAGTATTGGTTCCCTTATCATCACAGCGTGGGTTCTGCAATGCAAGAACATGCGCAGACGGTACAGCTGCTAATTGATGGACACAACATGGCACAATATGGGCCGTCTATGTATCGTGATGCGGGCATTGAACGTCCATTAATCTGTATTGCAAATATGGGGGATGCTAACGGTGAGATAAAGCCAGAACGTGGCTGGACAATGTGCCCCCCTTGGTTCGCACGTCAAGCGGTAGAAATAGCCGCAGAACTCTTTCACGACATGAAATTGCTGGAGCCAGAACCAAACGCAACTGTTCCTGCTGCCCTGCTTAATTCTCCTTTTGGGGGTAGTTTTGTCGTAGCCCATCACTTGGATCCGTTGCAGAGCCAAAAATTTGAAGAGACACATAATCGAACAGTACCCTTTGGTATTATGATCGAGGTAAATCGGGGCCTTTATGTTGGAAACCAACACTCTCAAACAGAAATGGACGAGCCAAACTTAGAACTGATCACCGAGATCCGTAATCGACTTTATAAGTGGGTGGTCGAAATCGTAAACTTGATTCCTCAGTAAGCACATGTGGCTCAAAATTTATAGTCATCCATTCCAATCGACAAATACATTTTGTAAAACTACGCGAAGGCACTATAGATACCGTATGACAACTACACAAAATTGCACAATAATTTATAAAAAAAGTTCATATGGCGAGGTAGAGATAGGGTATTTGGATGAAAATAACGACATCTATGCGAATACAGGGCAGAGTTCAAAAAGAATCGGGTATATCAATGATGCGCATCAAGTTTTCCGTACGATGCAATACGATGACCGCGAGCTAGGTGAATATAGCTTAAGCGGAACCGTTCGCAGCCATGGCCTCTTTGAAGGAGGCGAATTGGGTTGGATTGATGATGATGGTATTGTCATTCGGGCCGGACTAATTTTTGAAGAGGAAGAAGTAGGTCGAGTAGATGGACACCAACAAGAAGCAGCGGGTGCGGCATTACTTCTACTCTTTCTACCAGATGATTTTGAGGCCAACAAGACCGAAACCCGTAGATGATGCATTCACAAGAAAAGCTTACAACGATTCAGAGTAATTTTGTTGATACACCGCGAATACGCTTTCACTACCGTTCGCATGGCGACTCCCGATATGGAATGCCGATGCTGCTCGTTCACGGCAGCTTTGGCAGCAGTCGATGGTGGGAATCATTTATGATGCTCCTGCCAACCGAGATCTATGTTATTGCGCTAGATCTACGCGGGGTAGGAAAGAGCGAACAAACTGAAACGGGTTACGCCATTGCAGATCAAGGAGCAGATTTGTATGCGTTTGTCCAATCGTTGGGCTTAAAAACAATAGATTTAGTTGGGCATTCAAGTGGTGGGGCGATTGCGATTGAGTTTGCGCTAAATCATCCTGAATTAGTCAGCACACTTTCGCTGGTCAGCAGTGTACCAATCGAAGGGGTTTTTACACCGACAGATACACTCATGTTGCTCGAAGAGATGAAGAGTAACGAGACGTTATTGCGACAAGGGCTTTGGTTGCTGATGGCTACGACTGACAAGCAGCTCTTTGAAGCTGAACCTCAATCTATAGACGAACATGAATCTGCTGTTGTTTTAAAATCAGAAGAGTACATGCAACAAGAATTTATCACAAAGATTGTTCAGGATGCGAAAGCAATGACACCGGTGCTATTCACCCGATTAGCCGAAGAGCTTGGGAGATGGAATCGCTTTACCGATGCGCATCGACTGACTTTGCCCATCTTAATTATCTGGGGTGATCAGGATGAAATTGTTAGCCGCGACGCAATGACTCGCACATTAATTGCGCTGCCTGGTGCAAATAATCTTGAAGTGTTGCGTGGTGTCGGCCACACGCCGCAGATTGAAGCGCCTTTAACGCTCGCCGAAAAGATTGTTGAGTTCATTACTGAAGACTACGCCTCCTTTGGCTCTGTTCGTGATTCTATTTAGCATGGTTACGGCATAGAAAATCAGGCTTATTAAGCGCATAAGTATTGAATGCCCTAAAAATAGGCATCTTTTATTAATAGATGGCGAATGTGATAGAGTATCACACAATTTGCGAATTGGATCTATCAATCTATGTTGACTGTTTGTAGTCTATGCCACCGAAGGTAACAAAAATGACTTTCCCTCTCACGGCAAACTTCAACAGACCAACAATTCTCATTGCTATATTTTTAGCAATCACGCTGCTAAGATTAAACAGTGCTCAAATCAACGCGCAGAGAATTCCCCAAGCCGACTTTACAGTTGATTACTATTCTATTGATGTAGATTGCAACAGCAACTATCTCTTAACAAAATGGTTGAATCTCACAGAGACCAATGTAGCAGGTTTTAAAGTTCATCTCCAGAGTGTCGATATCAACTCTGGTGAAATAAAAAATCGATGGGTTAATCCGATTGCGGTTGTCGCCAAGGGTGCTGGTCAAGAATACACAGTAATAGATTCAGCCATTAAACCCAATGCCCACCACACCTTCCGCATTTATGGATTTGAAAAAAACAATCTTCTATCAAAAGCGAAGCAGGTGGTATTGACCGATCAGTTCGTTCTGTACTGCACAAGACTTCCTCTCACAATAATATAATAAAGCTGAGCCTCAAACCGATGGATATAAATTAATAGTGAGCACGGGACTGTTTCATTTCATTTAAGGCTTATACAGTTGCATGATTAAAAAACGTGTATCGATCAAAGATATTGCTGAAATTGTTGGGGTGAGCCACCCAACAGTAAGTCGTGCATTGAGTGGTCGTGGACGCATGAGCGAGGCCACGCGCGAGAAGATCATCGCCGTTGCCAGTGAAATTGGATACACCCCAAGCTTAGTTGCCCGCGGCCTTGTTACAAAGCGAAGTTTCTGCATCGGGTTAATCGTACCAACCTTTGTCAATCAATTTAACAGCGCTGTCGCTCAAGGTATTGAGTCAGAGGCGCACAAACAGGGGTACAGTCTTTTCTTGGCAAGTACCGACGCAAAACCTGAGCGTGAACTCGAGGTCATGCGCAGTTTTTTAGCCAGACAGGTGGATGGGATCATTGCGGTTTCTGGATATGTAGGCGATAAGTATGCCCATGTATTAGCTACAGCCGGTGTTCCCATTGTGTTAATCAATGTAAATGTAGAGAACAGAAAAGTTCATGCAGTATATAATGATGATTACAATGGCGGTTGTAAAGTAGCAGAGCATCTCATCGAGCGCCACTATGAACGTATCGCATACATCGGAGCATCCAAAGAAGGAAGATCAAATGTTGAGAGACGGCGGGCGTGGTATAATACATTGACGGACGCGAGGCTAACAACAGCGGTTGAGGCAGATAGCAAATTCGGTACAATAGAGCGTGGCGCAGCGGCGTGCCAGCAGCTTCTGTCCATGTGCCGCGAAAAAGAAATTCCTCTGCCCGATGCCCTCTGTTGCTTCAACGACATGAGCGCAATTGGGGCGATGTCTACGCTGCGAAAAAATGAGCTCACTATACCAAACGACATGGCGATTGCCGGTTTTGATGACATTGAATTTGCAGGGGTGACAGAACCGCCCTTGACCACAGTCCGTCAACCCCTGCAACAAATGGGGATAGAGGCAATGGGACTGTTGACCGAGCTAATGGACCCCAAAACCCCGCCGCCAGAGTCACCACATTTATCCAGTTTATCCGGCACATTAATCATCCGACAATCAACATAACAGCACTTTTATTATTATTATGGACAAAAATTCCAGAACGTACGACTCGCTGCACATGGGGCGATCTTCAATTGACTTGTACAGCAACGATATCGGCGCACCGTTTGATGAGATTACTAGCTTTGCGGCTTATGTTGGTGGCTCACCCACTAATATTAGCGTAGGGGGCAAACGTCTTGGTCTTAATACGGCGCTCATCACGGGATTGGGCGAAGATCCAGTTGGCGACTTTATCCTAAAGTTTTTGAATACTGAAGGGGTGGACACAACGCACGTCGTGCGCAAACCCAACCACCGTTCTAGCGCGGTTGTGCTAGGGATCGAGCCGCCAGACAAGTTTCCGCTTGTCTACTACCGCGATAATTGTGCAGATATTGAATTGACAATCGATGATGTATTGGCCGCACCCATTGCAGACTCGATGGTCTTCCAGTTTGCCGGGACAAACCTGAGCAAAGAGCCAAGTCGAAGCGCGACTATGTTTGCGGCAGAGCAGGCCAAGCAATACGGAACAGACGTCGTTTTTGATATTGACTTTCGACCCGATCAGTGGCACGATCCGCGGGCATTTGGGGTGGTAGCACGGTCTGTTCTGCCCAGTGTAGATATTGTAATCGGCACCAATGATGAGATCAATGCGGCCATGCTCACGGAAGCGAGCCAAATCTCGCTCACCCATTCACAGGTGTCCGACGCAAAAGTAGAAGGCGATACCCACACAGCTATTCGCACATTGCTCACGCTTGGCCCAAAAGCAGTAATCGAAAAAGTGGGGGCGCTTGGTTCTCGTATCCATTTGGCAGATTCAGATGAGCCGATTGAAGCAAAAGGCTATCCAGTAGAGATAACCAATATTTTAGGTGCAGGAGATGCTTTTGGTGCTGGGTTTATTTATGGCTACACGAAAAATTGGCCTCTAAGAAAAGCATGTCGATTGGGTAATGCTTGCGGTGCAATTGTTGTTACGCAACATGGATGTGCCAATTTTATGCCCACACTTGATGAAGCAATGGCCTTTGTAGATGCTCGTGGCGGGCTAGGATAAACCATAAAAAAAGTGCACCCTGTAAGCGTAATGAATTTGACTATCAGATTATTTTATAATAACATCTATATACAAGTATAACGCACACGTGTGCGCAACTTGCACTCAAACACATCCCTACCACATATAACTGAAAATAATACTCCCTCAAAAATGTTTAGATGCCGAAGGCCAACTTCTTTACATCGCTAAATAGACGTTGGCATGACGCTCATGCGCGTGCTTAGCATGATATATAATATTATTGTACGATACTAGCAAACGGTGTCGGTTGACAAAGCAAGATCACGGCATTGACATGTGCTAAACCGTAACTTGACTTGTTCGCTCCAACAATCTATCCCCAAGATTGTGTTATTGCAAGTTGCGGTAAACAAACAGAGAGTCCCTACTATCAAATGAATATACAAGTTGCAACAGCACCGGTTTCTTGGGGTGTCTTGATGAAAGATACGCCTAATGTGCCCCCTTATACCGTTGTGCTCGATCAGATCGAAGAAGCTGGATATGGCGGCACAGAGTTAGGCCCATATGGCTACTTGCCCTTCGACATTCCAAAGTTGACCGACGAGCTAGAGAGCCGCAATCTTTCGCTTATCTCTGCGTTTACAATACTTAACTTTGTGAGAGGTCCAGCAGATGAAGAGACATACCGCGAGGCGTTAGAGACGGTCCAAGTGCTGTCGGCCATGAATTGCACGCATGTGGTTTTGTCCGATGCGCTGTTCGTGGTGGAAAACCGTGCGCAACGAGCCGGACGCGTGCGAGCCGAAGACAGCCTAGATTCTGCTCAATGGGACAAAGCAGCACGCAATGTAGACGCCTTTGCAAAGTTAGCGTGGGAAGAGTACGGCCTAAAAAGCTGCATCCACCCACATGTCGGAGGCTTTTTAGAGACAGACTTTGAGATTGATGCGGTGCTCGAGCGGACCAATCCAGAAAATGTCGGTCTTTGCTTTGACATGGCCCATATCGCTTATGGTGGTGGCGACCCCGCGACGGTGCTGAACAAATGGCGCGACCGAACATGGTATATGCATATTAAAGAGTGCGATAGCCGAGTTTTGAAGAAGGTACTGGCGCGTGAGGGCGACTATTTTGATGGTGTTGAGTCTGGCGTATTTCCTGCCTTGAATCAAGGGACGATTGACTGGCATAAAATCAATAAAATTTTGCACGAGATGGATTACAACGGCTGGGGAACGGTCGAGCAGGATATTTTGCCCGAACAGGATGTTGACGCGTTACAGAGCGCCAAGGAAAATCGGGCGTTTCTGCGGTCCGAGTTAGGTTGGTAACGACTGTTCGAGAAGCTCAATTATTCCCCTTCAACAAGTAGTATACCAAGCAGGGCAACGAGTTAACGTAAATCCATGCTTCTGCGGAGTATATATAGTGACGTTATATAATATTGTTTATTCAACATTCTAAGGAGGATTCACAAATGAATCGACGTTTCAATTTCGTTGTAGCGCTATTTGCTGTCTTTACATTGATCTTGGCAGCGTGTCAAGCACCAGCCGCAGCACCAGCAGCTGAAGAAGCGGCAGCACCAGCAGCAGAGGATCAGGTAATGCAGTCTGGCCTTGTCTTTGGTTTTGCTTCACACGAAGCACCTGGCGATTCGGGTTTTTGGGGAATCGTCGAAAAGGGTTGTAAAGATGCAGCCGCATCACTCGGTGCAGAGTGTCAATCAGCTGGCAGCCTTGATCCAGTAGAGCAAGCACAAATTGTTTCGGACTATGTTGCAGCAGGCGTTGATGGCATCATCGTCTCCTTGGCTAATCCAGAAGCAATGTCAGACTCTGTTCGTGCCGCGGTTGACGCTGGTATTCCCGTTATCACCATGAACTCTGGCGTGAATAATTGGGAAGAGTTGGGTGCATTGACTCACGTCGGTCAGAGCGAGTTCCCAGCAGGTGCTGGCGCGGGCAAGCAGTTCAACGATGCGGGCTTGAGCAAGATCCTTTGTGTTGCGCACGAAGAATCAAACATTGCGTTGGAAGAACGTTGTGATGGTTTAGAAAGCACCTTTAGTGGCGAAGTTGTCCGCTTCAACGTTGCCAGCACAGGTACAGGTGACATTGCTGGTACGGGCGCATCAATTCAAGACAAGCTTATTTCTGATGATACAATTGATGGCGTGCTAACATTGAACCCAGATGTTGCCATGGCAGCAAAAGACGCCATTGCTTCGGCTGGCGTAGAGGTTACGCTTGGTACATTTGATCTAAGTGGCCCAGTGGTAGAGGCTATCCAAGCTGGCGACATCATCTTCGGTATCGATCAGCAACCATATCTTCAGGGGTATCTACCTGCAACCATGCTTCACCTATACAACACAAACTTGAATGTCGTGGGTGGTGGGTTGCCAGTGTTGACCGGCCCAGGCTTTGTAACGCCAGACAATGCGGCAGCAGTTTCAGAGCTAGCGGCAGGCGGCACACGCTAAAGAATTAGTAGTATTGAGTGAACGGCTGTACATCTCGACCCCGGCACAGGCCGGAAACCAACCTTTGGTGAGTCTGTGCCGGGGTCGTTCTATTTTTTAGGCCACTCCAAAAAGTAAACGATAGAGCATGCCCGCAAGCTAATTCACGAAAATTGCTAGAATCCGTATACTTACTTTTCTGGAATAGCCTCATGCTTTGTGATAAAGTGAGGGAATAATTATGTCCAATAGCGCGGTTGCTGCCGCACCAGATGAACGACTTGCCCAAGTCGGCCTATTCCGCAGGTTACTGCTGCGCCCAGAAATTGGTGCACTTTTGGGTGCGCTACTTATTTATATTATCTTTTCTTTGGCGGCTCCCGAAATCTTCCCATCGATCAGGGGCGCAGCTCGCTTTCTTGACCCAACAGCGACCTTAGGCATTATGGCCGTGGCGGTCGCTCTATTGATGATCGGTGGCGAGTTTGATCTGTCGGCAGGCGTTATGACCGGCACAACTGGACTAATCTTTAGCTACTTAACAACGTCAGATTGCTTGAATGTTGCGTGGCTTGGGTTAGGAAATGGCCAAGAGTGTTTCAATTTTGGGTTAGATGTGTGGTCGGCAATGCTAGTTGCGCTCGTCATTGCGCTAGCAATTGGATTTCTCAACGGTCTGCTTGTTGTACGGACAGAACTCCCCAGCTTTATCGTAACACTTGGTACATTTTTTATACTGCGCGGCGTTAACGTTGGCGTTACGCGGCTGATGACCGAGCAAGTTCGCGTGACAAATATAGACGACGCAACTGGCTATCTTACAGCCCAACGGTTGCTAAATGCCGAATTTATGATGTTTGGCGAAAATTTTCGCTCTTCACTAATTTGGATGATATTGATTACAATCATCGCCACGTGGATTTTGTTACGTACGCGAGTTGGAAGCTGGATCTTTGCAATCGGGGGTGACTATAATGCCGCCCGCAGTATTGGTGTTCCTGCTGCCAAGGTGAAGATTGGCTTATTTATGGCAACGGCAGGCGCTGGCTGGCTGGTTGGAATTATGACGGCACTACGGCTGCGCTCAACCGTGGCGAGCCAGGGTGTAGGCCAAGAGTTCATCTTCATTATTGCCGCAGTCATTGGCGGCTGTTTATTGACCGGTGGTGACGGATCCGCAATCGGTGCGGCCATTGGCGCACTCGTCTTTGGCATGACTCGTACGGGCATCACCTTTGCTGGCTGGGAGACAGATTGGCTCTTTGCTTTCTTAGGCGTCATGTTGATGGCAGCCGTTTTCGCCAATAACTTTATACGAAATCAGGCACGCAACCTGCGCATGGCCGAAACTCGTCAACGCGACAAGTTAGAAGAAGAGGAGTGAGGTCAAAATGGATCACAAGAAGCTAGCAGTAGAAAATAGAAGCCCAATTTTAGAAGTTCGCAACGTATCGAAATTGTTTGGTAGCGTAATCGCTCTCTCAGATGTTTCGGCTCACGTTTTCCCCGGTGAGGTGACCTGCATTTTGGGCGATAATGGCGCAGGCAAATCGACCTTAATCAAAACTTTTGCAGGCGTTCACAAGCCAACCAGCGGCGACTATATTTTTGAAGGCAACAAAGTCGATTTCAGTTCACCACGCGACGCGCTAGACGCAGGCATAGCAACCGTTTATCAAGATTTGGCCCTCGTCCCGTTGATGTCCGTTTGGCGTAATTTCTTTATGGGGTCAGAGCCTACAAAAGGGTCTGGCCCACTCCGGCACATTGATGTTCCACTGGCCAAGTCAATTTGCATCCAAGAGATGAAGAAGATGGGGATCGACGTGCGCGATCCCGAACAGCCGGTGGGCACCATGTCTGGTGGCGAACGTCAGTCGGTCGCCATTTCGCGGGCCATCTATTTTGGGGCCAAAGTGCTCATTCTCGACGAGCCAACCGCGGCGCTTGGTGTTAAGCAATCGGGTACGGTTTTGCGCTATATTTTAGAAGCGCGCAATCGAGGATTGGGCGTTATCTTTATTACCCACAATCCGCATCACGCCTATCCAGTTGGCGATCATTTCGTTATTTTGCGCCGTGGCAAAGTCTTCGGTGACTTCCAAAAAAATGAGATCACGCAGGATCGGCTCGTTTATATGATGGCCGGTGGCGAAGATTTGGATCAGCTACAAGATGAGCTTGCCGCTTTACGCGCGGGGACAGTGGTTTAAGGCGACGCGTACCAAAGTGTGGAGTGAGCATCTGAAGGTATATGCAGCTAGGCAAGTTATATGGGTATAACTTGTGTGCGTCGCTCTGATTTTTAATTTTAGAAGCGCTCACTCTCACCGAGACCAGAGCGACGCACACTTTTACATGGGATAGACGCACGCAGTTGTACCCAATTGCATGTAATCTCAGATGCGGCTTATACCCATAGAGCCGCATCTGAGACTACACGCTCCACTACCACAAAAGATACGTATCATCCGTATTCTTAGAATTGACTAATCGCCACACACCCACTTTTCTAACACAGCCACAATTTCGGGATCAACGCGAATCTTCGTCGGCAGTGGATGATCGCCCAACACAAGCTCGACAGCAGCCTCGGCATAATGCTCGGATGGCGTGTTTGCCCAATCCGCCTCGTCCAAATTACTATTAACGCGCCATGGGGCATTTGCTGGACGATCCAAAATTTCTAAAATAATCGGACGCAGCGCCTGATGCGCATCGCATTGAAACTCTACATGATGCGCCCATTCATGCACGAGGGCGGCTTGTAGAAAGGCCGGCGTACCCGGTACCTTTACAATCACAATAGCTGATTCTGGATCATACTTAGCGCGACTTTCAAGGGTTGAATCGGTGCGCAGGGTTACGTCGCCAAAACAATCTTTTCGAGCGGCAAAGGTTGACAGGAACTGTGACCATGTTTCATCCGCCAAGTTGCGGAAGTCCAAAGCCACGCTAGCATCGAAATGCAGTTGCGGATCTTCAATAAATAGTGGTTGCGTAGATGGCGTTGCACAACTACTGCCAAGCCCTAGAAAAACTAAAATAAGACAAATAGAAATAGCTCTCATTTTTATATTATGAATCCAGGCTAAAAGTATCGCAACATTGTAATCTGGATTAAAGAACGACAAAGGAAAAACGCATGTGGCTTTCTAAAACTGATCAGACCATTCGCCTGACAATGGCGCAGGCGGTGGTCAAATATCTACAGGCTCAATACAGCGAGCGCGATGGCAAAAAGCAGCGGCTTATCCCAGCTATGTGGGGTATTTTTGGTCATGGAAATGTGGCTGGATTGGGTCAAGCATTGGCGGAAGTCGGAACCGACCTCCCCTTCTATCAGCCGCACAACGAACAATCCATGGTTCACACCGCTTCTGGCTACGCGAAATCAACCCTGCGTCTAAGCACCTTTGCGTGTACGGCTTCTGTCGGTCCTGGTTCCACAAACATGATCACCGGCGCAGCGACGGCAACGCTTAATCGTCTACCGGTGCTGCTGCTCGCATCAGACTATTACGCTACCCGTCATCAGGGCAATGTGCTCCAGCAGCTAGAGCACCCTATCTCGGCGGACCTTAGCGTCAACGACTGCTTCCGCCCCGTGAGTCGCTTTTTCGACCGCATCTCGCGGCCCGAACAGTTACTCACCGCGCTGCCCACTGCTATGCGTGTCCTCACCAGTCCGGCGGATACGGGCGCGGTTACGCTTGCCTTGCCACAAGATATTCAAGCCCATGCATTCGACTATCCAGCCTACTTTTTTGAGGAGCGCGCGTGGGAAGTCGAGAGACGTGCGCCCAGTCCTTCAAAAATTAGCCAAGCGCTAGAGATGATCCAAGCGGCAGAGCGCCCCATGATCATTGCGGGCGGTGGCGTGCTATACTCGGACGCCTGTGCCGAGCTACAAGCTTTTGCCGAAAAGTTTGGCATTCCCGTGGGAGAAACGATGGCGGGCAAGGGCGCGATGCCCGACGAAACATCCATGCGCATTGGCGGCTACGGCGTCACCGGCACAGGATCGGGCGGGACGCTCATGGCTCAGGCCGATTTGGTGATCAGCATTGGCACGCGCCTGACCGATTTCACGACTGGCTCTCAGTCGGCATTCCAGCATCCAAACGTGAAGTTTATCGGCATCAATGTCAGCGATCACGATGCGTACAAGCAGGGTGCGCTGCCCATTCTGGCCGACGCGCGTGAAGCCTTACGAGCGCTGCTCAGCGAATCCGAATCGATGCAGATCATTCCAAATTCAGCTTATTTGGAAGATATTGCGGTGACCAAACAAGAGTGGGAGGAGATGCTGGCCAAAGAGGTTTACGTGCAGCATGAAGGTGAGATTTTCAATCAACATCATGCGATCAATGTAATCAACAAACAGACGCAGCCGGGTGATACAATTGTGGCTGCGGCCGGTGGTCTTCCTGGTGATCTACATCAATTGTGGGATAATACAGACAATCGCACCTGCCATCTAGAATTTGGCAACTCGTGCATGGGCTACGAGCTGCCCGCAAGCCTCGGTGTGCGTATGGCTCAACCCGAGGGCGAAGTCTACTGTTGTGTGGGTGACGGCACATTTTTGATGCAGCCAACTGAACTGGTGACAGCCATGCAGGAAGGGCTAAAAGTTACGGTAATTGTGATGGTGAACCATGGTTTTCAGATAATCCGTCGCTTGCAAATGGGTCGATCCGGTGTAAGCTTTGGCAACGAGTTCCGCGCGCGCGACGAAGTCAGCAATCGTCTTGAGGGTGAGTATGTGCCCGTTGACTTTGCCAAGATCGGTGAGGGCATGGGTGCAAAAACATGGAGCGTTACCGACCCGGATGATCTCAAACAGGCATTGGCCGAAGCGCGCCAAGAGAGTGGACCTTGTCTCATTCAGGTTGAAGTTGAGCCGCACCGCTATGGGCCCGGATCTGAGGTATGGTGGGATGTTGCATCTGCTGAAGTAACAAATGTTCAAGAAACACAGGATCTACGCGACGCCTACGTTGCCGAACGTTCAGGCGTTCAGCGATTCCATTACTAAACGAAGAGAAATATTATTATGAGTATGAAAAGTTACCCACATATTGAAAGCTGGATAGCTGGCGGATCAATTGAAATCGGCAGTAGCGATGAGTATGACGACATTACCGCACGCGTAACGGAAGAAGGCGCAACCATTTGGGAAAGCGATGAGGATTATCCATCACTGGAGGCTACGCTCGACGCAATTGAGCGGGCAATCGCAAAATGGCTCGGCGAAAACGAAGATGAGGATGAAGAAGATTGAGCAGGCATACAGCAGAGACAAATATCGGCATCATAGGCATGGGCTGGATGGGTTCGGTCCATGCTCGTTCGTATAATGCGGTCAAAGATAAATTTTATAGCGATGGATTGATCCCACGCTTAGTTATCTGTGCGGATGATGTGGCAGAACGGGGCTCAGAGGCTCAGGCACGCTTTGGCTTTGAAGAGATAACCACGAACTGGATGGACGTTATCAATCATCCCAAAGTGACTGTGGTTGACATTACCTCGCCAAATTTTCTGCATCGCGAAATGGTGCTAGCCGCGATTGCAGCCGGTAAACATGTGATGTGCGAAAAGCCGATTGGCACGCTGCCCAGTGATGTGGCAGCCGTCTATCGTGCCGCACAAAAGGCGGGCGTGATGACCTTTACGGGCCTCAACTATCGCTGGGCACCCCATGTTCAGTTCGCCAAGCAAATGATCGACTCGGGAAAGCTGGGCGAGATCACCAACTACTATGGACGCTTCTTTACCATGTATGCCAGCAATCCGCTGGGTCAACTAAGTTGGCGCTTTCTCAAAGAGAAGGCTGGCACCGGCGCGCTGGGCGATCTAATGCCGCACACAGTAGATATGGCCTCCTATTTGGTGGGTCCGATCAAACGTGTGGCTAGCAACAAGCAGACAATCATCAAAGAGCGACCGCTGCCCGTCTCTGGGCGCGGCACACATTTTTCTGTGGGCGAGTCAGACGATCCCAAGGGTGCGGTAACGACAGAAGATTATGTGGGCGCAATGGTCGAATTCGAGAATGGCGCCACCGGCACGCTTGAGGTTAGCCGCGCGACGCGTGGTCCGCAACTGGAAAATGGCTTCGAGATTTATGGCACCGAGGGCGCGATCCGCTGGAGCTTTGAGAATATGGATGATCTGTACATTTACTTGCCCGACGGCTCACCCGAACGGGAAGGATTTGTGCGTTTAGTCTCCGGCCCCGATATGCCATTTTACAGTAAGTTCCAGCCCGGCCCCGGCAATAATATGAGCTACGATGATCTCAAAGTCATTGAATCTTATCATTTTCTCAAGTCGATTACAGAGGGTAAGCAACTAGAACCAAGTTTCGCGTCTGCCTATGAATTTGCCAAAGCACTCGATGCGATGATGCGCTCTTGGGAAAGCGGTGGATGGGAAGAGGTACGAGAAATAGCGTAAGAATTGCACCTTTTTTCCAACCCTTTCACTTTGGAGAACCCAATGAACACGCACCATGTAAAACCAGATTACAGCAAAACCAAAGTCATGGACATCACACGCGAGTCTGCGGGGTGGGACTATCTGACTTTTCGCATTATCAAGCTACAAGTGGGTGAAACTTATAGCGAAGAGACCGGCGGTGACGAAGTTGCGCTGGTTCCATTAGAAGGCTCGGCTACGCTCGCCGCTGATGGGCAAGAATGGTCCGTCACACGCGAAAGTGTCTTTACGCAGATGCCACACGTGCTTTACGTGCCACCAGGTAAAACAATCAATGTCGCTGCGACCGATACCTTCGAGTTTGCGGTAGGTGGCGCACCTGCCGAAGGTAAATATCCAACGCGCATGTTTACGCCCGACGAACAAAAGGTAGAAGTTCGCGGCAATGAGCCGGCCCTGCGCGAAGTGCATCACACGCTGGCTTGGCCGCTACCCGCCGAGCGACTGATTCTCTTCGAAGTTTATGTGCCGGGCGGAAACTGGTCTGGGTGGCCCCCCCATTGTCATGACCGCTATGGCGATTCGCCTTACCTAGAAGAGACATACTATTACCGAGTTACGCCTGAAACGGGCAAAGCTTTCCATCGCAACTATCGAGTCGACATTGACTTTGATGAGATCATCCCAGCGGGCAATGGTGAGTGTGTCGTTGTGACACAGGGTTTCCATCCCGCAGCCGCTAACCCGGGATCGAATGTCTATTTCCTCAACTACTTAGCGGGCGAACCACAAAACGAAGCGCGTAACTACGTCCCATTTGAAGATCCAGATACAACCTGGATCAAAGATAACTGGAATGCGAACAAGATGACGCTGCCACTCAAGATGAAGAAATAGACAAAAGAGAGACAAGACGAGTCGCTTCGCTCCAATGGCGAGATGACAACCGCAAAATGGCAGAATTGTTGGATAAGCTATGGTTATCATCTTGTCAGTCGTTCTATCATCTTGTCTTTTTTTAAGGATTTTCAATGCTCGTTCCAATGAAACCCCTACTCGATGCGGCCCTCAAAGGCGGCTATGCAGTTGGCTCTTTTAACGTTGCGTCATACGAAATGATGGAGAGCATCATCCGCACCGCGGCCGATTGCGAATCGCCAGTTATCGTCTCGACCAGCTCAGCCGAGGCGCGCTATTTGGAGCCCGAGGTGGTTGTGGCTGCGGCACGTGCGCTGTCGCACAAATATGGCACACCAATCGCGCTGCATCTTGATCACGGTGATTCGTTCGAAATGGCGACGCAGTGCATTCGTTCAGGCTACACCTCTGTCATGTATGATGGCAGCCATTTCTCACTACACGAAAACATCGCGTTAACTCAGCAAGTTGTGGCTGCCGCTCATGCGGTTGGCGTAACGGTCGAGGGCGAAATCGGCCGCATTCAGGGCGTGGAAGATGATCTGATTGTAGACGAACGCGAGGCGTCCATGACTGATGTCAATGAAGCCACTCGTTTTGCTCACGAGACTGGCATTGATGCGCTTGCCGTTGCAATCGGCAACGCCCATGGTTTCTACAAAAGCGAGCCAACTCTCGACATGGCTCGACTCAGCGCCATTCGCAGCGCGACCGACATCTCCATTGTGCTGCATGGCGGCACCGGCATCCCCGCCGAGCAGATCAAGCAGGCCGTTACGCTCGGCATCGCCAAGATCAACGTCGCATCAAAAATCCGACGTACATTTATGAACGCCTTACATGGCGCGCTTGCAGAAGATCCAAATACGACAGAGGTGCGGGATGTGATGACTGTTGGGCGCGAGGCAATGATAGCAGCAATCAAAGAAAGTATGGAGATGTTGGGATCAATTGGCAAAAGTAGTAAGGTATAAGGTTTCCATATGACCGTTTCAAATTCATTCCAAAATAGCTCACTCGAAGGCAAAATCGCTGTCATAACAGGCAGCACCCAAGGGCTTGGCGAAGCGACCGCCCGACTCTTCAAAGAACGTGGGGCCAAAGGCATCATCATCACCGGGCGCAATGCAGAACGTGGCAACGCGTTGGCTGCGGATCTAACGGGCGATGGCTGTACCGCTCATTTTATTGCAGCAGATTTGGCCAACGTTAACGGCTGCCGCTCGATCATCAACGCGGCGGACAAACACTTTGGCACGCTCCACATTTTGGTCAACTCGGGTGCGTTAACCGTACGCGGCACCATTTGGGACACCACGCCCGAACTTTACGACCAGATGATGGCAATCAACACGCGTGCGCCCTTCTTCCTTATGCAAGAAGCGATCCGCATTATGGAGCGCGACAATGTCGAAGCCTCTATTGTCAACATATCCAGCGTCGCCTCCTATGGCAGCCTGCCCATGTTGGCCCCCTATGCCATCTCGAAAGGGGCGCTCAACATTGCCACAAAAAACATTGCCTACGCCGTTTCGCGCAGCCGCATTCGCGTCAATGCGCTGGCCCTCGGCTGGATGGATACCCCCGGCGAAGATCTGATCCAGCGCAAATTTCATTCCGACGGCGAAGAGTGGCTCGCAGCCGCCGAAGCTTCGCAACCCTTTGGCCGCTTACTAAAAATGGACGAAGTCGCGCGCTGCATTGCCTATTGTGCCTCCAACGAATCGGGTATGATGACTGGCTGCATAATCGACTTCGATCAATCAGTCTTTGGCGCAGGGCCACAACCTATCGCGCCCCCCAAAGATGAGTGGGATGCCATTGACGGGGTCTCTTTTTCGTTCTAACAATACGAGATTTACGTCCCCAGCATGGGGTAAGTAATATTTTGCAATCGATCAACTATAGCTCCGTGCTGGGGAGATAAGAATAGAGGGAAAAATGAGCAATAACAGGTACGACCTTATTACTATTGGCCGCGTCTCGATGGATCTTTTTGCCGAAAACATCGGTGCCGATTTCACAGACATCAGCGGATTTGAGACGGGCGTTGGCGGCAGCCCAACAAACATTGCAATTGGCACCGCTCGGCTCGGGCTACGGGTTGCGCTGCTCACAGCAGTGGGCGCAGATGAAGTCGGCAAATTTGTCCACAAATATCTGCAAAATGAAAAAATTGACACCCAATTTATCCCAACAAAATTGAAAGGCTGTACCGGCATGGCCGTCGTTGGCGTACAACCACCCGATAAATTCCCCCTCGTCTTTTACCGCGAGAACCCCGCCGACATCTACCTTACCATCGACGATGCTGCAAAATTGCCTATCGCCACCACTCAATCACTACTCCTTTCTGGCACGGCACTCAGTCGCGGCACCTGTCGCGACGCCACGCTCTATGCCGCCGAAGAAGCCGCCCGCCACCCCACCAAAACGTTCATGGATCTCGATCTGCGTCCCGATCAATGGGAACATCCGCAAGCATATGGGCTCAACATTCGCGCCATTCTACCCCAGCTCGACGTGATCATCGGCACCGAAGAAGAGTGCCACGCCGCGCTCTCTGCCAACCCTGCTCAAGTAATGGAAGGAAAGCCAGTCACGGCCACTCAGCTAGCCGAATTAGAGGCAACAATCCGCGCATTGGTGGATCAGCCGATTGGCCCCGATGTAGTTGTGCTAAAGCGTGGCCCACGCGGTGTGACAATCTACGCGCGCGCCACACCAGAAGAAAATGTAAGCGGTTTTCAGGTCAAGGTGCTCAACACTGTTGGTGCGGGAGATGCCTTCGCCAGTGGGCTTATTTATGGCTACACGAATAATTGGGGGTGGCAGCAATCTGCGCGTTTCGCCAATGCCTGCGGTGCCATCGTCGTGACTCGTCATGGTTGCGGCACCGCCATGCCAACCCTCGACGAAGTAGCTGACTTTATGGAGACGCGCGGCGGGCTATAGTATGGATATGCCAAAATACAGCCGACTAGAGATCGAACGACGTTGGCTAGCAGATCCAAAGGCGCTCTCCAGTTTGAGCGATCTCGACAGATTAAGGCCAGACGATCTCTACATAGAAAATTCTAATTCTGTCAGATAGCGAACACCCGATTCTGGCTACACGAAGTATATACCGGAGATTAAATTGACTAACCCAGTTTCAGTCGGTGTCGTTGGCACAAGCTGGTGGGCCGATGCCATGCATTTGCCCGCGCTAGCAAACCACCCACACGCCGAGATTCGCGCCATTTGTGGGCGCAACCCCAACCGCGCGCAAATGATGGCAGACAAGTGGCAGATTCCGCAAGTGTTTACCGACTATCAAAAAATGATCGATGATGCAGAGCTTGATGCACTCTTAGTGCTGTCAAGTAATGAGTCGCACTACCCCATCTCCATGGCCGCGCTCCGTGCGGATCTTCACGTGCTGTGCGAAAAACCAGTCGCGCTTACCTATGCGCAGGGCCAAGAAATGGCCGTTCTCGCCGCAGCGCGCAACCGTAAAACCATGGTGCCCTTCACCTACCGCTATATGCCAAATAATCGCTACATCAAAGCTCTGCTCGATGATGGTTATATCGGCAAGCCCTATCACTTAAATCTGCGTTACTACACTGGATTTGGTCGCGAGGGTGGTTACAATTGGCGCTTTGATCAGGGCAAAGCGGGGTCGGGTGCAATTGGCGATATCGGCTCGCATTTTCTCTACCTAGCCCATTGGTGGTTCGGCGAGATCAGCGAAATCTGCTGCCAGTTAGGGCGAACGGTCGAACGAGCACCTCTCGACCCCGACGGCAACTTATACGAAGTGGCCGATGACACCGCGATGATTCTGCTTACCTTTGCCAACGGCGCGCAGGGCTCACTCCACATCACCACGCTGGCCTACGAAGATACACCCTTTGGTCAAACCCATCACGCAGAATTACATGGCTCCCACGGGACACTTTACGCTTTCAACGATTGGGACACGGTGCAGCGCGTCTCTGGCGCGCACATAGGGGAAGGTCCAGTCCAAGAGATGCCGATCCCCGAAAATATTTGGCTGGGCGCGCGCCGCGATACGGTCCACAATACTTATCGGGATACTTTTCGCGAACAAGACAATATGACGCGTGAGTTTATTACTGCAATTGTCGAAGGATGGATGCCGGAGCCAGACTTTCGAGATGGCGCGCGCATTCAACAGTTGATTGAGGCGGGGATCGAGAGTGACAAAAAACGCCGTTGGATCAGCGTATAGTCAACTGATCCAACGGCGTAAGAGTTTTTATAAGTATAGTGGTCGGTTACTCGCCAACCTCAATCAGCGGAATAAATAAGGTATTTACGTCAACTGGTGTACTGGTTTGTGCTTCAACCATTACGATTGTTTTATCAGTGGCGATACTGGTTGTACTGTCACCAATATAGATAACCATCTTCGTCTCGAATGAGGCAATCTCTTCATCTTGCGGAAAGATAAATCGTAACGCAAAGTCAAGTGTATCCTGATCCATAGCATTCAACTGTCCAATTGCTAGCACACATGATCCTCCATTCCCTGTATCAGAACAAACCCAGCGCGGGTCGCTTGCAGCAGCCAGAAACTCAGTACCATCTATAAATTCTGCTACTAACCGTACATCTTCTAACGGAAGACCAATAGGGTATTGGTAGGTAACCGTGTAAATCACATCACGATTTTCATTTGTGACCATCTCAGGATTCGCCTTCGTGCTAATTATAACTGAGGCGGGAACCGTTGGCACTGCTGGTGGTCTGGAATTTGTTGGCACGGGTGACGCAATCGGCACAATTGGTACGCTTCCTGGCGTAGTGGCAGTCGGCGTGCTCATGGGCGTCATTTCTGGTGTATCAGTTGGCTCCTCATCAATTGGTTCGCCCGTTGGCGTAGCAGAGTTCATAGGCGTCGATGTCATGGGATTGGGTGTCTCGGTAATCGGCGTCTCGGCCGGATTTTGTGTAGCACTGCTCGTTGGCAAAGCTGTAGGTGTGCCCATCATTGGTGTTCCAGTTAACGGAGGCGTTGGTGTCTCGGTTGGCTGAAGCATTGCTGTGCTATCTGGCGTGCTGGTTAATTGTGCCGTCATATTTGGCGTTGGTGTACCAGCCAGATCAGGTGTCGATGTCTCTCCAGGTTCATCTGGCGTGATGACTGGCTGCGTCGTCATTGTTGGGGTCGGCGTATCAGCCTCAGGCGTTGACGTTACCTCAGGTAATTCGGTTGGCTCTTCTGTCGGTGTGGCTGTAGACAACGGCGTCGGCTCCATCGTTGGCTCTGGCGTTGGTTCGTTCGGGTTGGTTTCTATCTGGACTGTTTTGATAACGACATTATCGCTCGCATTTACCTCTAAGTTTACATTCGCTGCGTCAGCCGTTATGTAGAGGTCGTAGCTGCCAGTTGGAACAGAAAATGCATCCCAATCGAAGCTTACTGTATAGACTTCTTCACAAGCTGGCAGCACATCAAGCAGTGGTGCCGTGCCGATTTGGGTACCGCCAGCCTGTGGATCGCCGTTCCACAAAGTAATAATCGACTCTTCCGAAACGATTCCGCCCGTATTCAGCACTTCTACATCGATTGTTACGGTTGGGTGCATCGTTGTCGAAATGGGTGATGCTGTCGAAATCTGCATATTTCGTAGATGAAGATCAATCGTTTCAACGATCATGTTTTCGGTATAGTCGGCAAACTCTGAACCAAGATACGTTAGCTCTTCTGTCTCGCGATCAAAAAGTGCGCCATTTAATCCTTCGTATGTTTCGTAATTAAATTGTGGGTAGTTCAAGCTAAACCAAGCAAATTTCTGAACTAAACGATTATCATCTGCCCCATATCCAAGATCAGCATCTTTCTCGTTCAGGAAAAAGTCGAATGACGAAATAAGAAAATTAATCGACTCCGCTTCCCCATTAGGATGAAAAACATCGGGTAATAGTAAGCCATATTCAGAGACAATCAACGGCTTTTGCTGATAGCCATTGTCTTTCATCCATTGGCGCATGGCATACATCTGTTCTCGAAAAAGGGTCATATCCCACTGTTCTGGCGGCTCAATATCGCGCGGTTCCGATGTATAATTCTCACCTGGCGGCCGACCTGCACCCCACGAAACTTCGTTCATAACAAAAGCGTGTGTGTGAATAATGTCTGCCGGAGGGTTTGTCCCATATCTCTGGTTGTACGTAGCCACGACGCGATCGAGATATTCGAGACGTAAGGGTGTTGGTTGAACAACGCCGCCGAACGCAATTTGAGCGGTTGGATCACGGCCCTTAATAAACTCATATGCCTCATGATAAAATTCGGCATAATCTTCGGCTAATATTCCATCCTGACCGATTCGGTCGGGTTCGTTACCGGCGAGCCAAACTTCACCCAGATTAGCATCGATTGTTGGGCCCAATCTACTTTCAAGATTAGAGGTGTTATCGCCACGAAACATGGGGACGAAGTCGATAACGGTTGGCGCATTTTCTTTGATTTGATAGCCGTAATTATGATACCAGCCAGCATTTAATGATTCAAAGAAATAATCACCTATGGATTGTCCGCCACCTTGATCGACGTTAATGCCAAATCGTAAATGGGGAGAAACATATGGGTCGCACGTTTGGGCAGAAGCGTTCTGTAGATGTCCGGCAAAGAGTGCCGCGACGATGATGAAAGTTAAGACCAAACGCGAAATGGTAGAATATAAGAACGTTGTAGGAAATAGATTCATTATTTTTCTCAAAGAATAGATCATGGTCACAAAGCTTTTCCACGACAGAAATGGACGTTAACAGAAATTGATGTTAACAAGATGGATATTGACAAGATAGGTGTTAGCAGAAATAGTGCGAATCTTTCAGCTAGTTCTGTTACTGTTACACAAATAGATTAGCTCCCACAGCATAGTCTAATACGACGAAGCGTTGTAGAAAGTTACTATTCACTATTAGGCATCGGTCACCACCGGGCGTTTGTACAATAAATACAACTCAATATCTTTCATTTCATATATACAACAAAAACATTTTTGCTGTATTTTGCTTATTTACGATACAATCAACTAAAATTCCCAACTTTTCATGTTGATTACCTAAAATTATGCTACAATATCCATAGGATGTTTGTATGAGCAAATTAGATCATATCGATTTTCAAATCCTCGAAATCGTCCAGAGCGAGGGCCGTATCAGTAATGCAGAGTTGGCGAAAAGAATTCATCTCTCACCAGCAGCAACCCACACACGCCTACGCAGACTAGAAAACGAACAACTTATAGAAGGCTATGGCGCTCGAATTAATCGAGAAAAATTGGGCTTTCATATGCTCTGTTACATTCATATGAGTTTACGAACGCATTCATCTGAAGAATTAAAAAAATTCCGTTCTGATTTATGCAACATGCCAGAGGTGCTAGAATGCTGCTTTATAACAGGAGATTTTGACTATATCATCAAGGTCGCGTTAAAAGATCAACGTGACCTTGAGCGATTTATCATAGAACGGCTTACACCCATACCAAGCGTGTCGCGCATTAGCACAAATTTGATCGTTTCCGAAATCAAGTCGGCATCTAAAATTCCAATTTTTACAGACCAAAAAAATCTCAATTCGACAGCGCTCAACCCTACAACTCTCAATAAGGGAAAAGATTAATGTCACAAGCAAATGCCGATGCACTACAGTTAGAATTTACCGGCGATCTCAAAATGTTACAAGAGCTCGCTCGCGATTTTACCGCCAAAGAAATCACCCCGAATGCCGAACATTATGACCAAATAAGTGAATGGCCACAGGCTCCATTTGATAAAGCACGCGAGTTGGGTCTTATCAACCTAAACATTCCTGAAGAGTATGGCGGTATGGGCGCAACCGTTCTTGAAGAATGCATCGTAGCCGAAGAGATGGGGTATGGCTGTAGCGGTATTCAAACAGCGCTAATGATCAATCAACTGGCAGCGCTGCCGATATTGATCGCTGGCACGGATGAGCAAAAACAGAAATATTTTGGACGAGTAACGGAAGAGGGCCTAGGAATGGCTTACTGCATGACTGAGCCTGACGCAGGATCAGATGTATCTGGCATCAAATCAACGGCGATCAAAAAAGGGGATAAATATATTCTCAACGGTTCCAAAACATGGATTACAGGGGGCCCCGTTGCATCCTATTTTACTGTCTTTGCTAAGACCGATCCCGAAGGCGGGCGCAGCGGCATGAGTTGCTTTATCATCGAACGAGCGTGGGAGGGCGTCAGCACAAGTAAGCCATTGAAAAAGCTAGGACAACACGCAGCGCAAGCGTGTCAAGTCTTTTTCGAGAATGTGGAAGTACCAGCGGAGAATTTACTGGGGAAAGAGGGCGATGGGTTTATGGTCGGCATGAAAGTCTTCGACAAGAGCCGTCCACCAGTCGCTGCCGCGGCAACAGGCTTGGCTCGTCGCGCGCTCGATGAATCGGTGCGCTATGCGGCCGAGCGAACCACCTTTGGCAAGCCGATTTCGTCTTATCAAGGGGTTAGTTTTATGCTAGCTGACATGAAAATTCGAGCGGCAGCGGCATCCGATTTGACGCGCCGATCCGCATGGGATGTTGACAATGGCCAGAGCAATACGATGTCCGCAGCCATAGCCAAAGCATTCTCCGCAGACGCAGCAATGATTAACGCAACCGACGCAGTGCAGGTCTTTGGTGGCAACGGCTACAGCCAAGAATATCCAGTAGAAAAACTGATGCGAGACGCGAAGATCTACCAGATTTATGAAGGGACATCGCAGATCCAAAAGCTAATTATTTCGCGTGAGCTGTATCGAGATTTCAAATAGAGTTCAAATTAGACATGAGCAGGTGACAGTCACTTTAACCCTTGGTTTTCAAGGCGAAACGGCTTGTGAAGCGATAATTATCCGGTATACCATTGTTTAAGAAAAACTCTGTTGCTATACGATCATAATAGTATCACGGTTGAAATAATATGCTAATCTGTCACTTTAGGCTTTGGCTTTACTGCTTTAATGTAACAAACCTGCTGATCAAAGACAATCTGACCATCTTCATGGCGAGCATTGAGTCCTGCTGCATCCGTCTCCATACCAGCTTCGACCATCTCTTGTACAGGAGTCCATTCAACAGGATCGGGTAGCATCTCGCCCAACCAGTCATCTAATCGCCGCTCGAAGATTACGGTTGACTCACTTGCAACTTCTAAGTCGGCGGCTGCAATCAATTCATGATACGTCTCCACAGCGCGCACCTCTGCATGAGCAGGATTACGGCGTGCTTCAATTGCATTTTGCGTAGCTAGCTTTACCGGATCAGCTCCGCCAACTAAATCAACCAAAATAAATATTCCGCCAGGCTTTAACACCCGGCTCGCCTCGCGTATAATGCGTTCGGGCGCACGCGACATGTTGAGCGTATAACGGCAGAAGACAACGTCAAATCTCTCATTACGAAATGGCATTAACTGAGCGGGGGCAAGGCGAAAATTTACGCGTCGCGCGTAATCATTTCGGTTGCTAAGGCGCGAATACTCTGCATGTTCTAACATCGACAAACTAATGTCGGTCCCGATTACCTCTGCTGCGCCCTGTTTGGCTACAGTCAGCGCCATAATTCCCAGTCCGCTTCCCAAATCCAACACATTTGCATTTGCTGGAATATCTGCAAATTTAAGCAGATGCTCAATACTTGGTAATTGGGCACTTACGCGGCGTTCAACGTCCTCCACGGAAAGGTTATTCGCAACTCGATTATAGACTTTGGCAATCGAGGCGAAATCTTCCGACTCATCAAGAGATGGCACGGTTTGTGTTTGTTCTTCTTGAGGCTCAATTTGTGGAAGAGGTAAATGCTCGCTACGATTTACATAATTGAGGCACCACTGTCCATCGCGCTGCATAATTTCAGAAAGGCTAGTGTGACCAACCCGAACCTGTAATTTATGTGCCCCAAAAAAGTGACGTAGGATCGTTGCAATTGCGCTGCCGCTTGTTACCAAAGCAATTGTCTTACTACGATGTTCCAAAATAAGGTTAGAGAGTGTAGAGATCAAAGCGTGGTGAAACTGCACGTATGGCTCTGCGACTGCATTATGAATACTGGTATGAATCTCAGGATCAAGGCCCTCCTCTGTTGCCTCAACAGGCGCAAGAATCGCATCTTGAAGGCTTAAATGACTAGGCATATTCTTTGCCACAGTAACGGGTAAACCAAATGCTTGGCCGATACGCTGTGCCGTTAAACGACTGTGTAGCTGTTCGCCACTCACCAATTTATCCACTTTTTCATGCGTCATCAGCCAGTTTGCAAGCATATCTGCCTGCTGCCAACCAAGCGCGGTCAGGCCACTGTTATCGGTTGTAGCCGAATCAGCTATCTCTTTATAGCGGTTATGCATCCCTTCTGCGTGGCAAATAAGCAATATTCGTGATGATTGCTCAGAGACATCATCAGAATAGATAGATGCTTGCGCTTTTGAAGGATATATTAGAACAGTCGATGATTGTTTCGGTACAGCCAAAAGTTCGCACCTTAATATTAGATAAAATTTTATGCTGTCGGATCATACCAAATTGCCAGAAGAGTCACAAATCACAATTATCGCTTGTACTCTTGCGTTGACCTTATTATTAACCAGTGGTGCTAGTTATGCAGTCCGAAGTTGTCTTCCCAGAAAGCCGCTATTCTGTTGGCTAGGTGACAAAGGTCGGACTTGGTCTTCCGGGAGGAATCGCCAATTTTCGAGAATATATATCTATCATCAAAAATTCGGGTACAAAAAAAGGGGTGATGGATCCATCACCCCTTTTTTTGTACCGCACTATATTTGTTAAACGTCCATTTTTTCACGTTCAATAGAAAGTGCAGCGCTAACACGAGCGTGCTCATTTACAATACGTTTAATCTGATTATCAACATCCAACTCTCCAGCATTATCTCGAAGCTCTTCTTCCAACTCTGACGCCATCGTAGAAAGTTGATTAGCATGAAATGTAGCACTGGCAGATTTTAAGCTGTGGGCCGAGCGAAGTACAACTTCACGATTGCCAACCACCCACTCTGCTCGCAATGCCTGAACTAAATTTGTCGAATCATCTAGATACGTTCCGATCAGATCAACCAAAAACTCAGGATCATCCAAACCTAGCATATCTTGCAGTAGTGCCATTGCATTTGCAGGGATAGCGGGCGAAATGTCTGACTCACAGGGTCTTACTTGCATAGCATACTCCATCAAATTACCAATCGGATACAACATGAACAGAAATCATCCGTCGTTCACCCAAGAACCGATTATACGACGCTAATCTGTAAAAGGTACCCTCACATATTAGCTTTAATATTTTATCTTTATAGGTAGAGTATACCATAAATTTGTGCTGTGTCTACTCCAAACAAAATGTATTTTATGGGACAAATGCTGTACTTTCAAAAGTAGTATAAAACAGATGCCGTATATAGTTTGGGTTGCCCAATCTGTATGCGCTATAATAAGTAGCGTAAGGTCGACCACCATTCGTCGACCTCTTTTTTTGCCTGAGGATTACATCAACTATAAGCATAAATGTATGATCCTTTAACTTTTTCCATCTAGCAACTAGTACAGCAATCCGCATACTCATCAATGCATCTACTCATTATTCTACTCCAATCAGTTTATACTATTGCTGTAACTGCGCTTGCCTTTTACGGCTTTAACGCGCTTTGGCTCACTTGGCTAGCGCCTCGCAGAGTTCTTACGGACAGGAATAAAGCCAATATCAATAGCCAGATAACAAACCAGCTTCCCTCTGTTACCATTCAACTGCCGATTTACAACGAGCGCCATGTGATCGAGCGACTCATCCGCGCCTGCACAAATCTCGACTATCCGAAAGAAAAGCTACAGATCCAAATTTTAGATGACTCTACCGACCAAACGTCAATGATTGCCGATCGGTGCGCAGAACGTGCTGCATGTAAAGGCTACAACATCAAAATCGTTCGGCGCACGGATCGTTCCGGCTTTAAAGCGGGCGCGCTAGAGCATGCATTCCCGTTGGCAATCGGAGAGTTCATCGCAATATTTGACGCTGATTTCGTACCGCCTATCGACTTTCTTTTACGCACGGTGCCACATCTACAACAAAATGAGCAGCTCGGCTTTTTACAAACGCGGTGGGGACATTTAAACACAACCTATTCGCCACTAACGCGCAGTCAATCCCTTGCCCTTGACGGTCACTTTGTTATCGAGCAAGCCGCGCGCCAATTCGCGGGCTATGCCTTTGGCTTTAATGGATCCGCAGGCATATGGCGGCGCGACTGCATTGCCGATCCGCACGTGGGCGGCTGGCAAGCAGACACGCTGTGCGAAGATCTCGACCTAAGCTACCGTGCGCAACTTGTCGGCTGGCAACCGAGCTTTCTGCCACAAATTGAAGTGCCAGCAGAGATCCCACCACAGCTGGCGGCCTTCAAGCGGCAGCAATTTCGCTGGGCCAAGGGCAGCATTCAAACGTTGCGTAAATGTGGCTGGCGCGTGTGGCAAAGTGACTGGTCTTTTGGCAAGCGAGTACAGGCTCTAGTCCATTTAGCAGGCTACTTGCTGCACCCCATGTTGCTCCTTATTTTGCTAGTTTCACTGCCTCTAACCCTGCTCCACATTAATCCTGCATGGCCGTTGGCCTATCTCAGCATTGCCTCGATTGGGCCACCCTTTCTCTATGCAGTTGCGCAGCGGCGGCTTCACCCGCAAACGTGGCTGCAACGCTGGTCATATATTGGCCTGCTGACGCTACTTGGCTTTGGTCTCAGCCTCAACAATACAGTGGCCGTAATCGAGGCGTGTCTCGGTCGACCAAGTAGCTTTTTGCGCACGCCCAAATTTCATGTCGAAAAGAGCAGTGACCATTGGCATAAAAGCAGCTATCGCCTACCGTTAACACCACTCTTTTGGGGAGAAATTGCGCTACTCCTCTATGCCATCACAACTGCGATAATTGCGGGCATGGCTGATCGCTGGAGTACACTGATTTTCATCCTTTTATATATAGGTGGCTTTGGGCTTATGGTTGGCATGGAGCTTTGGGAGCGCGCAAGTGAATGGGTAAGAAGAACGGGCAAAGCAGTATTTGGCTGGTCTACCAGCCAGTAGACCTATAAGCGCACCCCCAACCTTTGGCAAAACACATACAACCTTTTACAATAAGCTTCTGCAAATAACGCTTCAAATCAAATTTTGGCGCGGCTCATAAAATGACCATGCCTAACTCTTCTTCACAACAAAAAACGTGACCAAAATGAATGATAAAAATAATTTAACCTTAACGTGGGATCCAGATCCCAAAGACATCATCATGCTGATCAACAAGAGCAGCAGAAACTATATACTCGAACTGCCAGCAGGACGCTATCGCCTTGATGCCGGTCGCAAAATGCGTACCCTTCGTTCAATTATGAAGGTATCGCAAGTGCAACAATTGATCGATTCTGGCGACCTCGAAGTAACGATAGCCTAAATACTCTAGTTACGATTCTACAATAACCACCCAAAAATTATGCCCAAACTTCTGCTCATCGACGGCCACTCGCAGGCCTACCGCGCCTACTTTGGCATGAAAGCGCCACTAACTACACGAAGCGGCGAACCAACCGGCGCAATCTTTGGCTTTGCGCGCAAGCTACTCAGCGTGCTCAAAGAGTATCAGCCCGAACACGTAGCCGTTGCCTTCGACGTGGGTGACACGTGGCGACACGAAGAGTTCCCCGACTACAAGGCCACCCGCGAGCGCATGCCCGACGATCTGCGCGACCAAATCACGCGCATCTACGAACTGCTCGAAGCCTTCAACATTCCTATTGTTACGTACGATGGGTACGAAGCAGACGATGTGCTTGGCACGCTCTCGAAACAGGCAGACGAACAAGGCACCGATGTGCTCATTCTAACCGGTGACCGCGACCTCTTTCAGCTTGTTAGCGATCGCGTGCAGATCCTCTACACGCCCGGTGGACCGCGCCCAAAAACCGTATGCTATGGTCCGGCCGAAGTGGAAGAGCGCTTTGGGCTGAATCTCGAACAATTTATCGAGCTAAAGGCCATCACCGGCGACAACTCGGACAATATTCCCGGCGTGCCCGGCGTGGGCGACAAAACCGCTACAAAATTCCTCATAAAATATGGCACTATCGAAAATCTTTACGCGCATATCGACGAGATCAGCGGACCCAAAACGCGCCAAAATTTGATCGATACCAAAGATCAAGTGTTCATCAACAAGCGGCTCGTTACCATCACCACCGATCTCGATATGAAGTACGACCCCGAGGCAACGCGTCTACAAGATTTTGATTTGGACAAGGTAATCGCATTCTTAACCGAGATGGAGTTTACCAGTCTCATCAAGCAGTTGCCAGAAGCGGGTTCATTCTTGCTGGGCGCGCAAGGGGATACGCCCGCGGCGACGGCCACAGGTGACAGCGGCCAATTGGGCTTGTTTGATGATCCATCGGCCAACGGATCGACTGCGGCACAGTCCACGCAGGCCGCACGGGGTTCTGTCGATGCCAAAAGTGCGTTGCCGCAGGTGGACTTTTTGTGTGTACAGAATGAAGAAGCGCTGCAAAAGCTGGTTGATGCGCTAACCGAAGCCGAGAGAATAAGCTTCGATGTAGAAACAACCAGTACCGACGCCATGCAGGCCAAGCTTGTTGGTCTCGGCATTGCGTGGGCAAAAGATCAATTAGCCTACATCCCAGTTGCGCACACAAACGAAGGGAAGATTGTTGCAGAGCAGCTAGATTGGGAAACCAAAATCCTCCCCGCAATTCAGCCCTTCTTTGCAGATCCAAAGATCACAACGATGGCGCATAACGCCAAATATGACCTAACCGTTTGCAAACGTCACGGGTTAGAAATAAATGGCTGGATCCACGACACAATGGTGATGGCGTGGGTGCTCGACCCAGGGAATCGACGATTGGGGTTAAAGGGCATGGCCGATGTCGAATTAGGCATGGAGATGGTCGATATTACCGAGTTGATTGGCAGCGGACGCAAGCAGGTGACGATTGACACCGTCGACATTCAGACTGTGGGCGCATACTGTGCTCAAGACGTCAACGCGACTATCCAGCTCTTTGATTTGCTCAAGCCGCGGCTGGATGAATCGGGCATGGGGCAACTTTATAACGACCTCGAACTGCCCATGATCCCCGTGCTGACCGACATGGAGATGACGGGCATTGGACTGGACAAAGAGTTTTTGGCGGCAATGTCTGTCGAACTGACGGATCGACTTAACGAGTTAGAGGGAAAGCTTTTTTCCATTGTTGGTCGCGAATTTAATCAGCGCAGCACGCAGCAGTTGAGCGACGTGCTTTTTAACGACATGGCTTTCCCCACAAAGGGCATGAAAAAGACAAAGTCGAGCCATTACAGCACTGCCGCGGCAGAGATGGAGCGCCTCTCCTATGCGGACTTGAGCGCAGAGCAGGCAGAGGTACTCGAAATTATTTCGGAACAGCGCCAACTGGAAAAGCTGCGCGGCACCTATGTTGATGCGCTGCCCGAGTTGGTCCACCCCGAAACGGGGCGGCTACACACGAGCTTCAATCAGGCTGGTGCAGTCACAGGACGGATGAGCAGCAACAATCCCAATTTGCAGAACATTCCGATCCGTACGGAGTTGGGGCGGCAGGTACGCAAAGCATTTATCGCGCGCGAAGGGTGGATTTTGCTGGCGGCAGATTATAGCCAAGTGGAGCTGCGCGTGCTGGCCCATATTTCGCAAGACCCAAAGCTGCTCGATGCGTTTCGCAATGATCTGGATATTCATTCAGCTACGGCATCTGCGCTCTTTGGCGTTGATCTTGATGCGGTGACCAAAGATCAGCGCAGTATGGCGAAGATGATCAACTTTGCGACGATTTACGGGGTCAGCGCGTTTGGATTGAGCAGCCGCACCGAGATGGGGCCAAAAGAGGCGCAGATATTTCTCGATCAATATTTCGAGACTTATCCACGCGTGCATGAGTACATTGGCAACACGTTGCAAATGGCGTCGGAAGAGGGCTATGTCGAGACGCTGAGCGGACGCAAGCGATTTTTCGCCGAGTTGCAGGGCGGATCACTGTCGCGCAATCAGCGCAATTCTGTCGAGCGTGCAGCCATGAATGCACCCATTCAAGGTACGTCTGCCGACATCACAAAGATCGCCATGCTCGATCTGTTTGACAAGCTGCAACAGAGTGATTTGCAAGCCAAAATGTTGCTGCAGGTACATGATGAGCTTGTGCTAGAGTGTCCGCCCGAAGAGAAAGAAGCAACCGCCAAACTGGTGCGCGACACAATGGAATCGGCTTACACGCTGGATGTTCCCCTGCGCGTGGATGTGGAGTGTGGCGTCAACTGGTACGATCTGGAAGAGATTCCAAGAGTGTAGAAAAGTCGAGTATAATCGCATATGAAATCACTCCTACAGAATAAAAGCAATTGGCTCTTCTTGAATGCGCTTGTGTTGATCATCATTGGTCTTGGCGCACAATTAGTCCTCGGCTGGACTAGCTTTGTTGGTCCAATTTTTCTTGGTCTAGCGCTTGGTATTTTGATTGGCGCGGTTGTTAGCAAGATGCAAAGTTAGCAGTTCTATCAGATTTAGCGGGGCATTATTCGAAAGGAATGAAGCCTAAATTAAATTAGGGGTATTCGACATTTGATAATTCGATGTCACCCCGGCGAAGGCTCAATGGCGTTAGGTTAAGGGAAAAACCCGCGTGCGACGCTTTGACCACCCCTTATTGGGCAGTCGAATCAAGCCTTAGTCAATGCGACGCACGCTAGCCTTCTTTTTCCCGTGCGAGAGAGTGCGGTTCGAGGTCGAGCGTGCGACGCACTGGTCTCCGTGAGGTTGAGTGCCCTACAACGTGCAAACCAGAGCGTCGCACGCGGGGCAGCCGTATCCTTAATTTAACGCCATTGAGCGAAGGCTGAGGTCCACTTGAGCGACTTTGGATTCCCGCCGGATGTTTACCCCTGCGGAGGCAGGGGCAGAAATGACAGACATCGTGAGCGACTTTTTGCGTTAACGTATCTTCCGATAGCGCAAGAAGTAGTCACAAAATTAGCTATCAACGCTTAACTTGATACGTATTGGGCATGATATATCGTGCCCAAAAAGCAACAATTAACCCAATCAGTTTATTCAGGCGAAGAGGCCACAGCGAATTTTTCTGTGTTCTTCGCCTTTTTTATTTTTACAAAAATGGCTCTTCGGGATCTCGTGTGATTGACAGTGCCACCGATCATTGTGGTTTCTCCATGTCGAGTGCGTTGCACTGTTCGGAGAGCGATTCGAACAAGAACCCATTGTTGAACAGTGCGTCGCACTCTGTCAACGACATAAGATTCGGTTGAACCGCAAAAAACAAGAAACTCATGACTCAAACATGCAAAGTACTCGTTAGCGATAAAATGTCCGAAGCAGGTTTAGCGCCTGTAATCGAAAATGACGATATCGACGTAGATATTCTCACAACTCTCTCTCCCGCAGAATTGATTGAAACCATTGGCCCTTACCATGCGTTAATGGTACGAAGCAGCACGCAAGTCACCGCAGAGGTGATCGCAGCGGGCAAAAATTTACGCGTCATCGCACGTGCTGGCGTGGGCGTGGACAACGTCGACATTCCCGCAGCCACACAAGCTGGGATCATCGTGGTCAACGCGCCGACGGGCAACACACGCGCGGCTGCCGAACACACAATTGCTATGATGATGGCGCAAGCACGCAATATTCCACAAGCCGATGCACACGTGCGCTCAGGTGAATGGAAGCGCAGTCAGTTCGTTGGGATCGAAGTACGCGGCAAAACGCTCGGCACAATTGGGTTTGGGCGTGTGGCGCAAGAGGTTGCTGGCGGCGCGCAGGGGCTAGGCATGAAGGTCATTGCCAGCGATCCCTACGTAACGCAAGAGTTTGCGGCCCAGCGCAATGTTACACTAACTAGCTTGGAAGAGGTCGTAAAAAATGCTGATTTCTTGACTATTCACGTGCCAAAAACTAAAGAAAACGTCAACCTAATTGGCCGCAAGCAGATCGCTAGCATGAAACCAACCGCACGCATTTTGAACGTAGCGCGCGGCGGCGTACTGGACGAAACAGCATTAGTTGAAGCGTTGAAAGAAGGTCGCCTCGCAGGAGCCGCGCTCGATGTATTCGAATCCGAGCCGCTGCCCGCGGTCAGCCCGTTGTTCGGCTTGCCAAACGTGATCCTAACGCCGCACTTAGGGGCCAGCACCGAAGAAGCGCAAGTACAGGTTGCCGAAGATGTCGCCATTCAAGTCGTAGACATTCTCAACGATCGCCCACCGCGCCATGCCGTTAACGCGCCGATTATTCCGTCGAGCGATCTGGATTTCCTCATGCCATATATCGATCTGGCCGAACGCATCGGGCACTTTGCGCGGCAAGTTGGTCCACAAAACGTGAGCGAGCTAGAGGTGACGGCCTACGGTCGGCTAGCAGTCTTTGAGCTTGATCACATTAAAGCTGCGGTGCTCAAAGGGCTGCTTGGGGCCAGCGTCGAAGTACGGATCAATTTGGTCAACGCGGGGTTGATTGCCGAACAGCGCGGGTTGACCATTACCGAGAATAAGATCAGCGAGCACGGTATGCGCTACAAAACCATGCTTGCAGTGACAACTCGCTCGGGAGATCAGCAGCTTACCACCCGCGGCAGCATGATCGAGGGCACGCCGAACATTGTCGCTATCGACGATTTATGGGTAGACTTTTTCGCCAAAGGTCATCTGCTGGTCAGTCGCCATCAGGATTGCCCAGGCATCATTGGGCGTGTCGGCACAGAACTTGGGCAATCAGATATCAATGTGAGCTTTATGTACGTTGGACGTCACGCACCACGCACAACTGCCATTATGATTTTGGGGACAGATGAAAAAGCATCCGACTCACTATTACGCACAATTGAAGAATTCGATAAGATTGATTGGGTAAAACCTGTAACGCTTTGATACAATATGCGCGATATGCATACACTTATAACGATAAAAAATAATTGCTCATCTTCTAGACTATATATTCTTACTCAGAAAAGTTCCGTTCTACATCCTAATCCGCAGAGAGGGGGCAGAACTTTTCTGGAGCTCTATACGCCACAGCCACATACATCGAAACGCATCGGTCTATTAAAGATACTGTTACTTATGTCGCTGATCTGGGCGATTCCAACAATCGCGTGCGGCAGCTTTGCACCACGCGCGATGCCAACGCCAACTACGTTGCCGCTAGGCCCAGCACCAGAGAGCCAATCAACTGTTGACCCCAATCAGCCAGCCACGACGAACAGTGGGGGCGGTACAGCCTTAGCCATAGCGCCGACAGTTACGCCAATCCCGCCCGCGCCACAGCCAACCCCAACCTTTACGTCTACCCCAGAACCAGGAACAGCGCTATCGGTTGGGCAACCCGCCCGCGTCATTGCGCCCTATGGCCTCAACCTGCGCACCAGTGCATCGGCCAACTCCACGTTGATCACACAATTAGGCACGGGCCAGCTCGTTTCAGTTGTCGAAGGGCCAATCAGTGCAGAAGGTTATACCTGGTGGAAAGTCGAAGATTCTGCGGGCAGCAGCGGTTGGGGCGTGGATGGGGATGGCGAAAACCGATGGCTTAGCCCAAGCGTGGGTGCAACGCAGCCGGTCAGTCGACCACCGCGCGTTAATGAACGCGTGCGCGTGACCATGCCCGGCGATTTACAGTTGACGGTGCGCTCGCTACCTGGCACCGACGCGCCGGTTCTGATCCGCGTAGACAGCGGAACGGAATTCTCGGTTGTAGACGGACCGCGTTCCGCAGATGGCTACACGTGGTTCCGGATCCGCTCGGATAATGGCGACATTACGGGCTGGGCCGCAGATGCGGACAATCAACAAGAAAATCGCTGGCTTAGCCCACTGGAGTAGCAGCACTGCTCTACTGTCAAAAAGCTGTCACCATTATTTGACAGTGGTGTGACAGTCCACAGATGTGAACTATATGCTATCCTTTGAACAAGAAGTCAAATCGTTCTCAGGAAAATCAACTCATGCGTAAACAACTTACATCAATCGTCTTCATTCTAGCTCAGCTCGTTCTTATTGCAACGCCGCTCTTCGCACACGAAGCAGCAGCAAACAGCTTTGCAACCGGAACAGTCTTTGGTAGCGCCTGGTTGGATGCAAACGGTAATGGCCTATACGAGCTAACAGAATCTGCTCGTGCCAACGTAACAGTTGAAATCAAAATCGTCAACGGTGAGACACTTCAACGCACGCAAACAGATGCCGACGGCAACTACTTATTTACCGAGTTAGAATATGGCGAATATGAAATCTGGTCAGACGGACTAAGCGGCGTTTCTACACTGGCAGGCACAATTCACGTGGCCGAAGTGAATGGCACTACGTCGCTTAATATTCCTCTTATGCCAGAAGCCGCTGACGACAGAAAAATCGTCACGCCATCAATAATGAAGAGCATCTTTCTTCCCTTTATCAACAGCTAAGCATAACCATAAATTTAAAATATCGGGTCTACCATTTGGTAGGCCCTTTTTTGTGTCTACCGATCCTGTCTTCCGCAACGTTTTGCGGTAAAATATACCCAATGGATCGGCATAACTCAAACCCTACCCGCCAAACAATTTGGCGTTGCGCAACTTTATTATTGCTCCTAATCGCATTCGCACTACGCTTGCAGGCCCTATCACTACAAGATATTTGGTGGGATGAAGCGCGCAATATCGACGTCGCGCTTCGCCCCTTCCTCGCTATTCCATCCGCACCCGAACTCGACATCCATCCGCCGATCTACTTTTGGCTGCTGCATCTTTGGGGTCGTTTAATGAATTTGGGAAATAGCGCCATCACAAATCCAGCCAGCCTCAATCCACCTGCTGTGATAGCGTTCAGCACGCGCTATCTTTCGCTTTTTGCTGGCGTTCTCTCTGTGGCCCTGCTCCACCGCTTGATAAAGATAAGCGCGCCGCGCGTCATTAATCCAGCGATTGCAGCATTCTTCGCAGCCCTCATCGGCGCGCTTTCTCCCTTTTGGCTAGCCGAAAGCCAAGAGACCCGCATGTACACCCTTGGCTTCGCCCTGTTTAGCGCAGCCGCAATCGCATTCATTGCCGCTCAGCGCTCAACAACAAGCCGAACTAAATATCTCGCACTCTTCGCCATCGGATCAGCCGCAGCCCTGCTCGTCCACTACAACGCAGTCTTCATCCTCGTCACATGGTTTGTGTGGTGGTTTGTGCAAAGTCTTCTCTGGCCACACCCATTCAAAAATCGTTGGCACGCGCTCAAAACGCTCTTCCTCACAGGGATAGGGCTCACCCTCCTTGTTCTGCCCATTACGCCCATTGCACTCCGCCAAATACCCGGCTACGAAAATCCGAACCTCACCATTCCCAGTTGGCAATCTTATCTAGTTCAGAACTGGCAAGCCTATCTTGGCGGATACCCCTTCACACCCGACATGTTTGGCGTGTCTCAATACCTTACGGCCACGAACTGGCTCTGGATTACAGCGTGCCTGCTCGTCCTTGGATTGGGTTTGGTCATCGCGCTATCACTAGCCGTTAGCCCCATGCTTCGGCGCTCAGTCGTAACCGTAAATGTGCAGTCTCCTCGCCCCCAACATACGCCACTCGCATTCCTATTTGTTTGGCTGTTCGGTGGGCTAGCCCTATACTATATTGCTGTGCTCGATCGCGGCGCATTCAACGTGCGTTACAGCAGCTTTGTTACGCCAGCACTCTATGCCGTGCTTGGGATTGCGTTGGCTGCCTTCTCCAAATTAGGGAAGATCATTTCAATTATCGTGGCAGTTATCATCGCCACGGGGATGGGGATTGCGTCTTATGTCGATCTATATGATAGCCGTTTTGCGCGCGAGGATATGAGCTCCACCGCCGCTTGGCTACACGAAAACACAAGCTCAAACGACCTAATTTTAGTCGATCAAAAGTATCCATTTGGCTTTTACCACCAACGATATGCAATCGATCCGCTTGAGCCGCTGACAAACGAAGCCACAAATGCAGGCGAAGCCGCCGCCCGCTATCTCTTCGTCGATGCAAACACTATTGATCAAACCTTGACAGAGTGGGCGGAAGATGTGGAACGACTCTTTTACGTCCGTTGGTTTGAAAGCGACACCGACCCGCGCCGCACCGTCACATTTTTGCTCGATGGCAACGGCACGCGAGTGGGCAAAAAAGAGTTTCGCGGCTACTCGATTACGTGGTGGGATCTTGATCCGCCCAACCAATTCCAACTCGCCAGCGGACTCGTCGCCGCCACACACGTTTTCCAACCCGCGGTCGAAGTGATAGCACAATCGCTGCTATCGGATCCAGTCGTGGCAGGCAGCGAAGCGCCCATTATTCTACGCTGGCGGCGGATCCCAACCGGCTTTGTGAATCGAGAATTGAAAGCACGCGTTTCGCTACACGAAACAAACGGCGCATCCATCCTAAGTCAGGATGATCGGCTCTTGCTCAACGACCGCCACCTGCGCACACCCGAATGGACGCTCGATGACCAGCCGCTCAACGTCTACGAGTTGCCCATTCCCGCTGATTTGGCTGCGGGCGAGTACGAAGTCCGCTTGATTATTTACGATGCAGAGACGTTAGAAGCACGGACCTATTTTGACATTGCGGGCAACCCTGCGGGGATTGAGGCGAAGTTAGGAATTGTGCAAATTAGAAAATGACAGACGACTTATCAACGACTCCTACTCATTCTCCTACTTTTACTCCATTTTTAAAAAGCGAGTATGAGTAAGAGCAGAAATTGATGTACCCACTTTAACGGCTAAAAAGAATCAATCGATTAACCAGTACCCAATCACGAAGCACCATGCAATCAACCCAACTAGAACTTTTCCCCTATCTCGAAACAGAAGAATCGAGTCGCCCGCCTAACTTTATTCCTGTCTACGAACCAACGCTTGGTCGACGCGAAGAAGAGTACGTGCTCGAAGCCGTGCGCAGCGGCTGGATCAGCTATGCGGGCGCGTTTGTGGGTCGTTTCGAGCAGGAGTTTGCCGATTTTTGCAACGTGCGCCACGCCATCAGCACCTGCAACGGAACGGTCGCGCTGCACCTTGCATTGGCCGCGCTGGACATCGGCCCCGGCGACGAAGTAATTGTCCCCGCGCTAACCTTTGTTGCCAGCGCCAACGCGGTCACATATACCGGCGCAACGCCCGTTTTCGCCGACGTCGACCCCGTCAGTTGGGTGATCGACCCCGTGGATATCGAACGTAAACTGACGCCGCGCACCAAGGCCATTATGCCCGTCCATCTCTACGGCCACCCCGCCCCTATGCACGAGATCAACGAACTGGCGCGCGCTCACAATCTGCTCGCAATAGAAGATGCGGCGGAGGCACATGGCGCGGAGCTCAGTGGGCAGCGGGCCGGAACCATGAGCCGGATTGCTTCCTTCAGCTTTATGGCAAATAAAATTATTACCACTGGTGAAGGCGGCATGGTCACCACTGATGATGATGGGCTAAACGAGCGCTGTCGCCACCTGCGCGACCACGCCATGCGCCCTGAAAAACGGTACTGGCACAACGAAGTCGGCTTTAACTACCGCATGACCAATCTACAAGCCGCGGTGGGTGTGGCCCAAATGCAGAGCATCGACCGTTTCATTGCGCGCAAACGTGAAATTGCAGCGCTTTACGATGATTATCTGGCTGATATCCGTGGTCTGTCCCTGCCAGTGGAACTCCCCGACTGTACCAACGTTTATTGGATGTATTCGATTGTGGTTGGCGATGAATTCCCGCTGACGCGCGACGCGTTAATCCCGATATTGCGCGAGCGAAATATCGACAGTCGTCCATTCTTTTACCCGATGGACACGCTGCCGCCCTACCTTGCTGATGCGCCATGCCCCATATCGCTCGACCTCAGCCAACGCGGGCTAAATTTGCCGAGCGCGCCAACCCTAACCAATCAACAAGTCGCGTATATCTGCCAAACGCTGCGAGATCTTGCACAACGATGAGCAAACCAACGAATAATCAAGCAGACGTCTCAATCGTCTTGCCAACCTACAACGAGCGCGATAACATTTGTGACCTAATCGACGCGATTCAGGCCGAGTTGTTCGAGTTGAACTGGCAGTACGAAGTTTTAGTAATGGATGACAACAGTCCTGACGGCACTGCGGATGTGGTGCGCGCTCACTTTGCCTTCCCCGTTGGCGAAGCGGCTGGCGCAATCGCGGGTGGTGGTACAGTCCGTCTACACGTGCGGGACCGTGACAAGGGGCTGGCGAACTCGATCCGCGACGGGCTAGAGCGAGCGGACGGGCGCACGCTGGTGGTGATGGATACCGACTTCAACCACGATCCTGCCATGATTCCGCAGATGGTGGATCTGCTGCGCTACTATGATCTGGTCATCGGCAGTCGCTTTGTCATGCGCGGCGGCATGGAAGACATCATGCGTTACTATGCTAGCTTTCTCTACAATTTTTTTATCCGTCTCCTTTTGCGCACGCAGATTCAGGATAATTTGAGCGGCTTTTTCGCAATTCGGCAGCAGCGTCTTTTTGAGCTAGAATCAAAGTTCGACAAAATTTTTTACGGCTATGGCGACTATTTTATGCGCCTGCTTCTTTTGGCTTGGCGCAGCGATTGGCGCATTCTCGAAGTGCCGGTCTTTTATATTCTGCGTCGGCACGGCGACAGCAAAACGGGCTTCTTAGATATTTTTCGCGAGTATACGGCAGCGGTGATCAAGCTGCGGTTGTTTGGGTTATAGGCGGGGTGGTTGTACCAATTATGTTAGTAGGGGCACAATATATCGTGCCCAAGATTAATAATCCCGTCAACCATGTTGGGCACGATATATCGTGCCTCTACTAAACATTGGACATCCCCACAAAATCCGATAGGACCAAAATTTACATATGTTCCAATCAGCATACACACAAACCCAAAACCTATTCTTCTCGCCCAACGCAATCATCCGCTATCTCGCGCTTGGCACAGCGCTCATCCTTGGCGCGCTGCTGTGCGCGCTCTACATTGGCATCCTCGGCCCGACCATCGCCTTGGCAACAGCGATTGCATTGGTTGGCGGCACCATGGTTATGCTCGACACCCATTGGGGCTTTGTCGCGCTGGCGGGCGTCGTTTTCGTGCTGCCCTTTGCCACGTTGCCTTTTAGCATCGGCTTCAAACCCACCTTTCTCGACATGGCGCTAGGGGCCGTCTTTTTCGTCTGGCTCTTCAAATTGATCATCGGCCAAGAGCGCGCGTTAATTGGCTCTCCGCTCGGATGGCTTGTGGGCCTCTTCATGCTCATGGCGATCTTTAGCTTTGCCAACGGCCTAACCCACAGCAGCGCCAACAACTTCTTAATTCGGCGCTTTGGCGAAATCTTAATTGGCATCGGCATGTTCTTTGCCGCTATCAACACCATCCGCACACGCGACGAACTCGAATGGGTCACGCGCTGGATCATGCTGGGCGGTTGGGCGTGCGCCGCCATTGCCGTCCTCTTTTACATCATCCCCGCCGAGCAGACCGTGTGGGTGCTGGATCGACTAGCACGTTTCGACTATCCCGGCGGCTTTGGCTCACTGCGCTACATCGAAGATGATCCAAACGGCACCATGCGCGCCATCGGCACAGCGGTCGATCCAAATGTGCTGGGCGGCATGATGATTCTGGTTGGCGCGTTGCTGGCTCCACAACTGGCGTCGCCAAAACCGCTACTGCCACGCTGGATGATCTTTCTCATGTTGGTCACCGCGGTGCTGGCGCTCTATCTCACCTTTAGTCGATCCGCGCTGCTGGGCTTGGGTGCGGCAATTGGTCTGCTGGCCGTTTTGCGCTATCGCTGGCTGATCCCGCTCGGATTGTTCGGTGCGCTGCTGCTCTTTACGCTGCCCCAAACACAAGAGTACGTCGTCCGTCTGCAAGAAGGCTTTGCGCTGCAAGATCTAGCCACCCAAATGCGCTTGGGCGAATATAAAGACGCGCTGATTCTGATTCGTCGCTACCCACTTTTTGGCGTCGGCTTCACCGGCGTGCCAGATATCGACATCTATTTGGGCGTCAGTATGCTCTATCTTATTGTAGCTGAAAATATGGGTATCACTGGGTTGGTAATATTATTACTGATTTTGGCAGGCTTCTTTAATATAATAGTACGATCTTGGCGGCAGGGATACGAGCCGCGCTTGGAAGCGATTCTACTGGGGTTTAGCGGAGCCATTGTCGGAGCCCTTGTTAGCGGCATCTTCGATCATTACTGGTTCAACATGACATACCCGCACATGACGGTGCTCTTTTGGCTCTTTCTGGGGATGGCGACATCGACCGTGTTGATTCAGGGGAACGTGTTTCGTAACTCGTAAATCATGATTCGTGGGGTCAAGTTGTTTGGCGCACAGAGAGAAGGATTTCGACAGATTGTTTGCAATTTATCCATCTCGCAACATAGTCTGATTGGTGGATCACGAATCACGAACCGAACAGATTCTTATACCTATAAAAGTTCTAAACTAGCAAGATAAATTTATGATAACAGAAACATCCTCAACCACCAACCAATTCGGCACCATCACGCTCGAACCGACACCCGATCTGCTCCAACCGATCAACAGCAAACCGGGTCAATTGACGCGTGGGCGACGACCAGAATGGCTGCGCGTACGCCAGCCCGATAGCGAAAAGTATCGCGAGCTAAAAGGGCTCTTCCGCGGCAAAAAGCTGCACACCGTCTGTGAAGAGGCCATGTGCCCAAACATTGGTGAATGCTGGGGCCGCGGCACCGCCACATTCTTGCTCATGGGCGACACCTGCACGCGCAGCTGTGGCTTCTGCAAGATCAAAACCGGGCGGCCCGACCTGCTCGACCCTGAGGAGCCGCGCAATGTAGGTGAAAGCGTCGCCGCTATGGGATTAAAACACGCGGTGCTCACCAGCGTAAACCGCGACGAACAGGCAGATGGTGGGGCGTGGGTCTTTGCCGAAAGCATCCACTGGATTCGCAGACTACAATCAGGCTGCACCATCGAAGTGTTGATCCCCGACTTCAAAGGTGATGACAACGCGCTCCAAATTGTAATGGACGCCAAGCCCGAAATCCTGAATCACAATACCGAAACGGTGCCGCGACTCTACAAAACTGTGCGCCCGCAGGCAAAATACATCCGCACGCTAGAGTTGTTAAAACGTGCCAAAGAAATGGATCCGCTATCGCTGAGCAAGTCGGGCATCATGCTGGGATTAGGCGAAACGTGGGACGAAATTCTCACCGTAATGGACGACATGCGCGAGTACGGTCTCGAAATCATGACAATGGGCCAATATTTGCAGCCCAGCCGCTTCCATCTGCCGATCCAGCGCTATTACACGCCCGACGAATTTGCGCAGTTGAAAGAAGAAGGCATAAATCGCGGCTTCAAGTGGGTCGAAAGTGGGCCACTGGTACGCAGCAGTTATCATGCCGACGGGCAGGCCCATTTAAGTCCACGAACAGTTTAATCAGCACGAATCGATCCAAACGAAAATGCACACATAAATCGTAGGGACATAAGTACAGCGAACGAGATCATTGCCACGGTGCTGGTAGTACCATCCGCTGTTCTCGTGTCCGCACTGCCGAGAGATTTTGGTCAGCACCATGGCATTGTTTGTTCGTCAGTGCGGACACGAGATTGGGCGATCTAAATTATTGTTCATGGCACAGATAGTCCCGCCCAACCTCATGTCTCTACGATAATCGATTAACACTACCCAAATTTCCACAAAATCCAACTAATTTCAAAAAAAATCTATGCAAACGGGAAATAATTTCGGTTTTTCTGACGTCAATATAGAAGAGGGTCAGCCCTCCGCGTCCAATGACCGCGAAATGACCTACATCGCCGCGATCAGCGAAGCACTAGCTGAAGAGATGCGGCGCGACGAGTCCGTCTTAATTATGGGCGAGGATATTGGCGGCGAATTTGGTGGGGCCTTCAAAGTGACAAAAGGCTTTGCCGAAGAGTTTGGTAACCGCCGCGTGCAGAATATGCCCATGGCCGAATTGAGCTTTATTGGCGCGGCTACCGGCATGGCGCTGATGGGGTTACGCCCCGTCATTGAAATGCAGTTTGCCGACTTCATCTCGACAGGCTTCGACAGCATTGTGCAGTATGCCGCCACCAACCATTACCGCTGGAAAGGCGCGGTGCCGTGGGTCATCCGCGCACCGTCCGACGGTGGATTGCGTTCTGGGCCATATCACAGCCAAAATCCAGAGGCGTGGTTTGTGCATACTCCTGGGCTAAAAGTGGTTGCACCCGCCACGCCAGCCGATGCCAAGGGGTTGTTGATCGCCTCGATCCGCGACAACAATCCCGTCATCTACTTCGAAAGCAAGCCGCTCTATCGCTCGCTCAAAGGGTACGTGCCAGCGGGTGAATACGTCGTTGAGATTGGCAAAGCCAACCTTTCACGCACAGGCACGGATTTATCGATCATCACCTACGGCGAGATGGTGCGTCAATCGTTAGAAGCCGCCGAAACGCTGGCCGTCGACGGCATCGATGTCGAAGTGCTCGATCTACGCACGCTCAAGCCACTCGATACCGAGATGATTCTGGAGACGGTGCGCAAAACGGGTAAGGTGCTGGTAGTTCATGCTGCCAATCGACTGGCGGGCGTTGGCGCGGAAATTTCGGCCATTATCTCAGACGAAGCGTTCGAATGGCTCGACGCGCCGATCCGCCGCATTGGTGGGCTAGACACGCCAATCCCATTTAGCCCGCCGTTGGAAGATGCATATCGACCCAGCGCCGAGAAAATTGCGGTCGCAGCAAGGGAGTTGGCCGCGTTTTAGACAGCAATCAAATTCTATTAGGTCTAAGGTTTTACATAGAGATAAGGAGTTCATCATGAAGTTGAGCGGCACGCAATACAAGCAACTTAGTCAACTCATCCGCAATCTCTTCGAGCCGGGTGAACTTAAACGCATGTTGATGTTTGCAGAAGAGATAAACATCAACAATATTACGCTTGCAGACAATTACGAAGCGCAGGTTTTTGATGTAATTGGCGATTCGCAACGCAAAGGGTGGACCCCAAAATTGCTCAACGCCGTACGCGAAGCGCGTCCCCAAAATGCAACGCTGCTTGCCTTCTCGCAACAATTTGATTTGGCTCCAATCAATACACCCGCACGCCCTACGCTCGAAAAACTGATTGTCGACACCAACAGCTTTTTAGATGTAGCAAAATGGCGCACAAATCTTGGACGGATCGAGCGGCAGGTTTGCGCAATTCGGCTCAATGGCCAAGCGGCAGGGACAGGCTTTTTGCTCGGTCCAGACGTGGTTATGACAAACTACCACGTGGTCAACAACGTCATCGACAAGAAAATTTCGCCACAAAATGCTGAGATTGTCTTCGATTTCAAACAGCTTGCAGACGGCACCACGCTTAGTAAAGGTTCGTCCCATACATTGGCCGACGATTGGCTTATCGACTACAGCCCATATAGCCAAGTAGATTTGGTCGCGCTCGACCAGAAAAGTTCGCCGCCACAACCCGATGAGTTAGACTATGCGCTGCTGCGCGTCAGCGGCAGCCCGGGCAATGCGGTTTTTGGTGATCCGCAAAACCCAGAGTCGCCTACCCGTGGCTGGCTCAAACCCGCAGAAGCGCCACATGATTTTCTTAGCAAGCCCGCGCTCTTTATTGTGCAACACCCAAAGGGCCAGCCGCTAAAGTTGGCGCTAGACACAAACGCAGTTCTCGACATGAATCCAAATCAGACGCGCGTGATCTATCGCACTAACACCGAGCCAGGATCATCCGGTTCACCTTGCTTTGACCAAAATTGGAACTTGGTGGCGCTGCATCACAGCGGCGATCCGCAAATGATGCCGACATGGAATGAAGGTATTCCATTTACGGCAATCATGACGCTGTTGAAGCAGCGGGGCAAAGCGGGCGAGTTGAATAGCAATAGTGGTGTGGCAGGTGGTTCGGTCGACGGTCCATCAGACGACGATGTTATGGCTGGCCTTAATGCCCTATAAACAATCCGGAATTGTCATCCCAGAAAGCCCTTATCCTGCTAGCTATACTGAAATCAAATCGAGAACCGTTAGTGTCGTTTTTGGAGTCACTTCTGGAACAGCCAAACACTGTAACCAAACCGTCACAAACTAAACGGAACATTGAACAATAAATATCCGTATTATTAGTAAGGATCGAGTTCACGATTTAAAAACCCCTTCCCCAAACCCACTGCCCCAATTTGAAAGATTCATCTAGCAAAATATAGTACGTATTCTTGTAGATGAGCGGAAACACCCGAGGACCAACTTAGTTGTAACGTTGCTAGAGCACCACTACAGCATCATTCGGGACACGTATTTAGCATGACCATACACATCATCTCTCATTTTATTAACCGCGACCGAGTATTGCGCGGTTTTAATCGATTACTTGAATCGCCACGAAAGTCGGTGATGTGTATCCGCGCGCCCGAGCATATGGGCAAGTCATGGCTTATGCACAAGATGCAGCACCATTGCCAGCAGCCCGAGGTCAACCTGCCCGTAGCGCGCGTCGAGTTCCGCGACCCGCTCGACCTCGACCGGATTACCGACCACCTCGGCTTGATCCGGCTGCTGCGCGACCGCTTCGAACAGCCCGCAGCCTTCTCGCTTCTCAATCACACAATCAACGCGCTGACAACCACAGCCGCGGGTGGTACGCGCAGCACGCGCGGCACCAACAAACTCGCCACCTTAGCCGAGCAGATCGAAACCGTCTACAATCTGAGCGATCTGCGTCAGTTCACGCGCTTTGTAGAGGTTGAATTCGAGAACATCAGCGGCGATACGCTACACGACAAAGCGTATGGATTGGTAGCACATTTTCAGCAGCGCAACGCAACCACAACGCTGCTCGAACACTTAGTCGCGGATCGACCCAATATTCAGTGGCAACCCTATTTTAACGAGTTGCCCACCGTTACTGGTACATTTGTTCACAACAATGGACGCGTCACCAATATGCCGCGAGCAGAGAGCAACCAGGCAGACGGTACACAGCAAGATAGATTCGTGCAGGATCTCGACCTACTTCTGCCAACATATGGCAACGAAACCGAGCGTCGTCACATCGAACGGCAAATCAGCAACGCCTTTTTCGACTGCATCAGCGCGCTGATCGAACAGCACGGTCGTGTCATGCTACTTATCGACGCGTACGAAGAAATTCCGGCAGTTGCCAATACCTTTTTAATGGACCAGCTCTTCCCGCGCTTGCTTGCGGCTCCGCTAGACAAGTTAGTTGTCATCATCGCTGGTCGCGAAGTGCCAGATATACCCGACCTTGCCTTGCGCAACAAGACCGTAACAACGGGGCTTACAAATTTCAACGAAAAGTATATTATCGAGTTTATGCAGAGTCGCAACGTCCCTAAAGATGATTCGAAGTGGACGCCTCAATCCGCGCTTACCTTTAGCGGCGGTGCGCCCGGCATTTTAGCGCTGATGGCAGATAGAGCCCTGGCCAGATTAAACGATGATGAGGACGACTTTTTTGACTAAGGCCAGAGCAAAAATATAACCCATGGACAACCCTGCACCAGCAGAGAGCAACGCGCCGACCGACCCAGTCGCGCAACTGCTCGAAGAAATTATAGAAAGTGTGCATCCGCTCATGGCGGAGGCGTTTTTCTGCGCGGCCTTGCCCCACTGGTATGACCTGCCACTCTTTACCGCCATCCGCGCCAAAGACGACGAGCGAAATGAAGGTTTAATTCCGCGACTAGAAAAATACTCGTTTATTCTGCCGCTGCCCGACACAGGCGTAGCAACCTTTCGCACGCGCGACAGCGAACGCGAACTGCTAAACAGGCGCTGGATCAAGCAAGACGCCGCAGCCTATGTTGCGGCGCATCGACGTGCGCACGGTTATTGGCAAACAGTTCCTCCACTCGCCCAAATAAGTGACACAGCAACCATATTTACGGCAACTACATTTGACGAGATTACGCATGCGCAAAATGAACTCTACCATCAATATTTTGTAAGCCTAACCGATGCAGCCCAAACGTTAACTGATCTGTTTCGCACCTATCGCGGGGAGCGTTTGCTAGCTGCCGTTGAGCGCTTGCTACATACTGCAGATGAAGCGCGTGCCTACCTACACCTGCTCCAAAAAACAGTTTCACCTACTAACGGGACAGGCGATAATGGGACAAGCGATGATCTCCCTCCAAACGACAATAATTTAGGCACATCCGAAACAGAGAATGCACCCGCACCTGATCCGGGGGATTTAGCGAACTTTGATCATCTGGTAGAGCATCTATACGCCCGCCAAGCACAATTACAGGGCAATTGGCTAGAAAGTATTGCTATGTTCGAGGCATTGCGCAACAAGCCAGGGTTGACGCCAGAGCTGGTGCCGTTTGTGGCACGTGGCTACGCGCTTTCACTCAAAGAGATGGAGCTATATGTCGAATCGATTGAGGAGTATAAGCAGGCAATTCGGCTCTTTAAGAGGATGCTAAAAGAGCAATCGGCCCACTCGACAGAGACACAAAGTGGGCAGGTAACCAGCTATGCGGGATTGCAGAGTGAGCTTGGATTGACCATGATCGATTTGGGCGAAGCGTATGTAGATTTTGCGCTGTCGGCTAATGTGGATCCAAGTAAAGCGCATGAGCCATATGGGTGGTGGCAACGCTTGCAAAATGTGTACGAATTTCTCACTGCGCTACCGTTGGTTGTCTATCTTAGCATCTATGTTGGGCGGCGCGTGTGGTACCCAAGCTTTTGGCGCGTGCTCGAAAATCTCGATTGGATTATTGGGCGGCTCTTTGGCAAAGGAGCGGATCAATATCTGCGGGCAGACAAGATTTTAGAAGAGTATGGCAGCAAAGCCGATGCGGTACTCGCCAACGAAAAGTTAGCCTATTTATACCTAAAGATGGGCGATTTTGCGCAGGCGCGCTCACTCTTTGTCGAACTGTTAGAACAGACGCCGTCGCCCCTTAGCGAGTATCACCGAGCGCTTGTACGGCGCGGTCTTGCCGAGGCGGAACTTGGGTTGAGCGAGCCAGAATCCGCACGCATTTTTCTCCAGAAAAGTCTGCCGATTTTGCGCAAATACGGGGATGCATCGGAGACAGCTGAAGCACAGACACTTTTGGCCGAAACGATGTTGACTGCAGCCGAACCGGCCCAAGCGCTTGATCAATTTGAACAGGCGCTTGCCTATCATCAAAAGGCAGAGAATCGCGAAAAATCAACGAGCATTTATGAGCGTCTGGGCATGTTGCTACGTTCGGGCCGGTTTGAAGCCAATGATGCAGAGCGGGCGCAGACGCTAGCGGAGACGGTGACAAAACGAAGGTATCCGGTGCGCTTTCGCTCGCTGACCACAATTTTTACACAGCGTGCGCTTTTGGTGCTTTTATCTCTCTTCTTTATGGTTATGCCTTTGCTGATTATCCAGCTAGAGTCACGTACCCAAATTGCGCCCGAGATCAATTTTCGCGTGCCCCCGCTTCTTTTAAATAATGAAGCATTTAAGCCGAAATTGGATGTGGGTGTGACGGCCTTTAATGTAACCGATGTCTCTGAAGCAGATGTTTTGGTACGTTATGGTGCTGTGCTGCTCCTCTTCTATTTGCTTTTTGTAACGTTTATGGGTGTGTTGGCGATTATTAACACACCCCTACAGCGTATGCAGCACACCATGCGGGCCAAAGCAATCGATGTGGATGAGTACGGTATCCGCGTCGGCAGCGACAATGTGACGCATATTGTGCCTTGGAAAAATATGCGCAAGCTGCTACGCTCGGATATGAGCATGTTTACCAGTCGGCTACGCGTGGACGATTCTCTAATCGTGCTTGCGAATTCTGCCTTCGATGCACAAAGCCAAAATAATAATAAAGAAAATAAGAGTGAGAATGATCAGACCGGCCTAATAGATTCTGCGGCGGCGGCCACGCTAGTGACGATTCGAGGCAGTACGGCGTGGTATAGCTCGTTGGGTGATTGGCTAGCGGCGCAGATGCCGGGTGACTCGGATCAGCAGGAGCTTAGCTATAGCTGGTTGCGAAACTGGGCGGGTCTGTTTTATGGCTTTGGATTACTGAGCCTTGTGTTGCTAACGTTTTATATGTGGCTAACTCGATCACGAGCAATCACTACTGATTTACCTCTTTTGCGCTACAGCCTCTTCGATCTGTACCCATATCTGTATTTGCTGCTTTTTATTCCACCGATGCTGTGGTTTATTTTTCGTCCACTGCGCATCCGCAGCTACTTGGTACCGCACAGCTATATACCGTGGGTGGTGGGTGCGGCAGGGTTATTGCTCTTTACGGCGCGCTTTGTTACACAGTTTCGCCCATGGTTGACCGTGCCGGGTATTTATCCGGCGGGCGTCATTCTGTTTATGATTGTAGGATCCGCCGCAACGATTTGGCAGGCGCGCGATCCAATTAGTCGTAGGCCATCATTTCCGCTGTGGGCGCGTGGTGCGGCAGCGATTGTTGCAACGGTTGTAACAATTGTTACTGGAACCTATGTTGCACGCGAAGTGGTTTCGTATCACTATTTGGTCAATGGACATTATTTTCGCGATCAGGAACAGCGCTTAAACCGAACGCCACCAATTTCACAGGCAACGGCAAACAGATCCAATAAGTTACTGTCCGAGGCACTTGGCTTTTATCAGGAGGCGCGGCGCATTGCAGCGTATCCGCTGCCTGGGATTATTCCGATCAATGAGAATGCGGCTCAGCGCTATGGTGTGCCAAAGTATGACCAAACTGTTTGGTATGCTGCTTCCAAAAATGTGGCAGACATTGCAACAAAGTTAGAGTTGGCCGAGTTGGAGCCGCAGAAGATTTATAGTGAGTTATTGCTGTATGCGCCAGAGGATGGTCAATTTAGGCTGAACATTGCTCGGGCATTGGCAATGGCGGGCCAAGCACGAAATTCGGAGCCAGAGTTTGGACGTTTGCAAGAGGATGAAACGCTTTATAGAGATGCAATTGCCCAATTTACAGAGGCAATTCAGTCGATAGAGGCAGTTGATAGCGCCGCGCCAGATAAAGAGGCAACCATTGCGCGCTATACGTTGTGGCGGGGCGTAGCCAATCACGCGCTCTACTCTCCAGATCGCGAGCAGGCAACGATTGATCTGGCAGAGATTGAAGCGGATTATATAGATGCAGTCGCAGCTGCCGAAGCTGGTTATTTAGATAATCGTTTGGCGGCCAAAGCGCTAATCGGGCTAGGGTGGCTCTACTATCAAGAGGCCGATAATGAGTCAATACAAGAGCAAGTATTCGAGCCAGCGTTCAAAAGCTTTCAGCAGGCCAGCATACGAGATCCGCAATCTGTCGAGGCGTTGCTGGGTATGGGCTATGTTCACTTTAGGCAAGCCATACAGCAGCTCTCGGCATTTAGTGGATTAGGGTTGCAGCAGCGTGAAACGGCAGAGGGCAAAGCGTTAACGCAACGGGTAAACAGAAAGTTGAAAGAGGCAGAGCTTGTCTGGCTACACGCACACAGTCTCAATCCGTTTGAGCCAGCAATCCCAATTTCACTGGCAACGTTGTACTGGAAACAGGGGGAGCTAAATATCAATGTCGATACACCATCTCGCTGTGCTGAGTATGAGAAAGCCACCGATCAGCTAGACCAAGCCGTTATGCGTGATGCAATGCGCATTCAACAAGATAGCGATGTTGCATTTTCGTATCGTACACGCGCTCAAATCACTTGGCTGTTACAGGATATTGGCTGCCCTGAATTCGAAAATGTAGCAACGATAGAGCAGGCAATTAATGATTATACACGTGCGATTGCGCTAGATCAATCGACTGCTAGCTACTGGTACATGCGTGCTCGACTCACTACTCAATTGGTCGCAATCCATCAAGAAGAAGCGGGTAGGTCTCTGCAAAGCCAGCGCACGATACAGCTTAAGATTGCGCCATTGGTTTTACGCTCCTTAGAAGATATGGATGAGGCCTTAAAGCGTGATCCGCACGATAATGCAGAGAATTCATATGAGCCAAATCGCTTTCTTAGCTCAGTTCTCACCCAATCATTCAACAATGGCTACTCGCTATTGATTCGGCGCGAAATAGAAAGAGCAACAGATGTATACACGGCGGCGATTTTAACCGCAGTCAAATATAAGAATCAAGGCGCAGCAGTATCAACGGCAACAGAGAAATTGGCTCAGCGTCTAGTAGTGCAACCAGTGGCAGAAGGCGAGGAGATTCAGCGTGCGCTCGAACGAACGACGGCGGTTTTGGCGATTACGGATCCTGAATTTGCTTTTGTTGATGCGGTACAGCAGTTTGCAACAGGTAACATAGTAGACGCGCGTAATAGCTATCAGCGAGCCTTGCGATTGGCTGTTGATGCGGGGAACATTGAGTCTGTAGCAGAGGCGCTGTCTGCACTCTATGCAGAGGGAATTGGGTCAGTAGAATCGGTTATTGATCCGTTTGGGCAGGTCTTTCCACAACTGACTCAAGTGCAAAATCCTAATTCAAATACTGATGCGCTCAACTTAGCCTTTATCGCAGCGGCAATTGGCAAAACGCCGATATCAATGTATTGGTATGCTGAGGGGATACGTCGTTCGACCCCTCAAGGTGTCGATGCGCAAATGAGCAGTATAGAGCAGGCGCAGCGATTGATCAGCACATGGGAAAACAATGGCGTTCAGCTACAGGCAATGTTGAATAATATTCCCGATATGATCTCGGATCAACTTTATCTTTATCCAGAATTAGCAGATAATGGGGAGTATTGGCGGATGTGGGCGTGGTCCATCTATCATTTGGGAAAGTATGCATTTCTAGCAGGTGATGAGGATGCGGCAAAAAACGCGCTTGTGGTTGGTCAGCCCTATGCGGATCAAGCAACAGAAGTAGGGAAAATTGTTCATACTTATTATCTTGAAGGGGCACTCAGTTGGTTTCATTTTCTGCGGGCACGAAATGCGCAGAATGATTCTGATTATCGTGCTGCATTGGCTGATTATCGTTTGGCCGCCGATATTTCGCAGGCACGTACCAATAAAACGGCTACCGAAGAGCGAGCGCAGGCGGCTTTCCGTGCGGGGCTGATGGCACTCTATCTAGATGACAAACCGCTGGCTATCAGTTGGTATCAGCAGGGGCTGGCCTATGTTGATAATGACGCGGGCAAAGGCAATATGGAAACCCAACGATTAAATGCTATTGCAGAATTGCAGAATGCAATCACCGCGAATCCGGCACTGGGCCCAACTGGCGAGTCGATTCTACAAACAGTCTTCCAAGTAGTCCCGTAAAGGTTCACAAATAGCACCATAAAGGTTCATGAGACGCAATGAAACTCGCAACGCTCTGCTACATTCGCCACAATAATCAAACGCTGATGTTACACCGTATTAAGAAAGAGAATGACATGCACGCAGGCAAGTGGAATGGACTCGGCGGCAAGTTTGAGCCTGGCGAATCGCCCGAGGAATGTGCGATCCGCGAGATGCAGGAAGAGAGTGGCTTGCTGGTGACTAATCCGCGACTGCACGGCGTGATTACCTTTCCGAATTTTGCAGGTAATGATGATTGGTATGCTTTCCTTTTCAGCGCAACAGAATTTACGGGTGAGTTAATCGATTCGCCCGAAGGCGTGCTTGAATGGATTGACAACGACAAGGTGTTGGATCTAAACTTGTGGCCCGGCGACAGGATCTTTATTCCGTGGCTGGAGCAGGATGCGTTCTTTTCGGCCAAGTTTGTTTATATTGATAATGAGTTAGAAACGTACGAAGTAGAATTTTATAAATAATCACGCACCACGACACAACCAACTATGACCAATATACCGACACCCGTCTTACCCACGCCTTTCTCCCCACAATCCTTATTGCGCCCCGAAATTGCCGATCTCGAAGAGTATACGCCGATTCAGCCGTTCGAAGTTTTGAGCAAGCGGCTGGGCATTCCCGCGGATCAGATTGTGAAGTTGGATGCAAACGAAAATCCGTATGGTCCACTGCCGGCGGTAGCCGAAGCGCTGGCCGAATATCCGTACTATCACATCTATCCGGATCCGCAGCAGAGTGCTTTGCGTGCAGCCCTGAGCAAATATGTGGATGTACCAGCGGAATATATTTTGCCAACCCACGGGGCAGATGAGCTGCTCGACTATCTTTGTCGACTCTTCTTACGGACTGATGATGCAATTATCAACTGTCCCCCAACATTTGGCATGTACAGTTTTGATGCCAAACTCGAAGGCGCTCAAGTGTTCAACGCGACGAGGTGTGCGGATTTTAGTACGGATGTCGAGCGCATTGAGTCGATTGTAAACGATCCCAACAGCCCGCCGTGCAAAATTCTCTTCTTAACATCGCCCAATAACCCAAGCGGAACATGGCTGCCCGATGACGCGTTGACGCGGCTGCTGCGGCTGCCTATTTTGGTTGTGCTGGACGAAGCGTATGTGGAATTTGCGGATCTGCCTAGTCGAGCGTCGTGGGTGTTGGCGCGCGAGAATCTGGTGATCTTGCGTACGTTTAGCAAAGCCGCGGGGATCGCGGGTCTGCGCTTAGGCTACGGCATCTGCCCACTGTGGCTGATGGCTGAGCTTTGGAAGTTTAAGCAACCGTACAATGTAAATGTAGCGGCATCTGTCGCGGGACTTGTCAGTCTGCAACATGCGGATCAGATTCTGGTAAATGTAGAAAAATTGAAAGCCGAACGCGCTCGGCTCTTTGTTGCGCTGCAAGATATTCCATTTTTAACGCCGCACCCGACTGAGGCCAACTTTATTTTGTGCGATGTGCAGGCTGATGCTAGCGGCAACAGTGGATTTGTTCTAAAGCAACGGCTAGAGAAAGAAGGAATACTTATACGATATTATAATAAGCCAGGGCTAGAAAATTGTATCCGTATCTCGGTTGGTCGACCCGATCAAACGGATCGATTACTGGCGGCGCTAAAAGCCACGGAAGTATTATAACGAAGCTACGCCTTAAACCGACAAGTCATTTCATAGTAGAAGGTTGCAGAGATTGAACAGCTGAAAGGTGTGACTGGCTACTTTTTTGCTTTTCAACTTTGCAACCTTGTCGACTGACGCAAAACTTGCTTTGTTTGTTGGCGTACCGCCCACTTTATGAGAAAATTTTCGGTTAGCAAATACTTAATACCATAAGGATACAGGTTCAATCGGCTCTCACGGGGTTGACAGAGTGCGTCGCACTGTTCGAAGAGTATTTCGAGCCAGAACCCATTGGTGAACAGTGCGATGCACTCGACACAGAGGATCCATGATGACTGGTGGCTCTGCTAACTACATGAGCACTCAACCGATGCTACCCTACAAAACATCAAAAAGCCATGTAAACTTATGCTCACATCATCTTTATTTCCTCTTGATTAAGTCTTAGGCTAAACCAGAAAAATAATTATACGGATTTTAGCAATTTCCTGGAGTAGCTTGCGGCATACCGTATATTTTTTTGGAATGGCCTTATTCAACAGTATGATGAGAGTATAAGTTACGTAACACCTTAGACCTGTATACACAGAGTAGGCGCATTTCCTGCGTTAAAACGGAGCGGCTCCGCATCTAATTCAAGGTGCGGGGCCGCTCCGTTTTTGTATAGGGGCGGTAAATTCTCTTCTGAATTATTGATGTACTATATGGTCACAACGCTGCAGCAGCTGAATGTTTTACAAAGTAGTTCTTCTAGAGAGCGAATGTAGGGCCATCATCCCTTTATAGTCCTGTTTAGATTACTTATTCAGAAAAACTACAAAGCATTTTTATATATGTAGAGATAAATTAAATATAGTCGGTCATCGTCACACATCCTCGCAATCATTGTTTTCACTTCATTGTCATCCGACAAAAACCCACCAAATTCGCCATGCTTGTGCCATTTATTCTTTGCAGAATTTTGGCACAAACTATGAGAAGGAGCATGGTTCAGTACAAAACATCAGATGTTAGCCAAACTCAATAGTTCACGGATCATAAGTGTAAACCTAGGAACAAACATTGTTAAATCAAGTCCAATAAGCACGCCCCGTGCGGGTTCATGGCTGAACAGAGCCGCACGAGGCGTGCTCACTGGACGGCTTAAGTTTACACCTATGGTTCACGGATATATTCCAAATTGAGAATGCTAACACCCCTAAGCCACGAACTGCTCAACACAAGTAGTTTGCATAGGAACATCTGGCAAAAAATGATTTTGGAGACATTATTGCATTATGGTTATACAAAAAAAATGGATGTGGGCGATACCACTCATCGCAATTTTTATCGGCGGCCTGTTTCTAACTACACACAATTCTCAACAGGTGGCTTCTGCCAGCACTCAGGACAGCATTCAGGGCAACACCGTCAATAGAGCAGGCAGCGCCGCGCTTGGCAGTGTACTAACACCCAATGTTTGTCCAGAGGGACAATATATGGATTTAACCAGCGATGCTTGTCGCAATCTGGTTAAAAATTATGGGTTTGATGCAAATCAATTCGAGGACAGCTTTAGCGGAACGGAATATGCGCTTACTTCTTGTAGCGAATCTGGACTAAAAGATATCTTTAAACGTATGGGATCAGCTGGCGGCAAGATAATCCTGCCTGCCTGTACTATTACAGTGCAAAATGGGTTAGAAATTCCCAGCAACGTAATTTTGCAAGGTGCAGGTATCGACCGCACCATCTTCCGATCTAGCTCAAGCTTTTCGGGCAACATGCTCAAGGCCAAATACCGCAAAAACGTAATCGTACGCGATCTATCTGTAGATGGACGCCGCGCAAACAACGCCGGTATCCTCGCATGGTATGCCGACAACGTTCTGATTGAACGTGTGGATGTTCACCATACAGGCAAGAGTGGTATCGTCTTCCGCTATGCACAACGGGTGACTATTCGCTACAGCAGCAGCCACGATCAGGTACTTTGGCACGGCATCGACTCCAAAGATTGCTTCCCCAATAGCTCCACGCCAGACAGTCAGGAGTGTGCGAGCGATGCGGGTAACGTTGCACCCGGCGTGTTGTGGTCGCAGAACTACGCTATCTATTCGAATCGACTCTACAACAACGGTCGTTTTGGGCTAGACGTTCACGCGAATCGGGGTGAAGTTGCGGGTAATTTAATCTTCAAAAATAGCTATGGCAGTAAGTTTCCAGATGCCTCGCATGTATGGGTACACCGCAACAAATTTGCAGATAACGATCATTGGGGATCGTGGGTCTACAACACGGTTGATGCGCCAGAAAAGAGAGCAAGCAAGGTTGTCTATTTCGAAAATATCTTCTCGGGCAACAAAGAGTATCCGCTTTACATTGCCGAGCCAGCCACCGACATCTATATTATTAACAATCGCTATGAAAACAACAGCCCAAATCGTCTACGTATTGCGCCATCCGCAGTTTACACTTGTAACGGATCGGCTGACGCAGCGCTTGATGTGGATGGCACTACGCCTCGAACTGCCAATAGCGGCCTTTGTAACGTCTCGCAAGTTGCGCACATCTTTGGGCATGATTCCAATGCCCCTGCACCGATTGCGATAACGATACCACTGGCAACTGCAACGCCGACACAACAGCCGCCAACACCAACGGCCATTGCACCAACGCAAGAACCAACGACTGCACCGATAGCGCCCACAGCGGCTGCACCAACCACCGTTGCACCGCAGCCCACACCGCCTCCTCCAGCTAATGCACCGATTGTGACTGTTCCAGTTGATGAGGATGACCGTCTCTATATTCCTGCAAAAATTGAAGCAGAGAATTATGCATCGGGCAGCAATGGCGTAGCCTATCGTGATATGAGCGGCGGCAATGCAGGCAATAAGCTACGCACTGACGATGTGGATATTGAAGAGGCTAACGATGTCGATGGTGGTTACAGCATCGGCTGGATCGAAGCGGGAGAGTGGCTCACGTACAATATTACGGCAAAGCAGGCAGGCCGCTATGATTTGACTTTACGAGTCGCGGCATGGGGTGACTATGTGCGCAGCGTTCATGTAGAACTTAATGGTGTGGATGTGACTGGGCCGATTCATTTTGATGGCTCTGCCGGACACCGTGCATGGACCGATATTGTCGTCGAGAATATCAACATCGACCGAGGCGACCACCAAATGCGTTTGGTGATGAACCAAGCAGGCTTTAACTTAAATTATATTAATATCGAGGCCCGCGATTTAGTGGTCGAAGAGCCTGCCCCATCCACTGAAGTGGCACACAATGTGCCGGGCCGAATCGAAGCAGAAGCCTACAACAGTGGCGGCAACGGCAGCGCGTATAGCGATACAAGCGCAGGCAACGCGGGTAGCCAATATCGCACAGAAGATGTGGATATCGAAGCGGTTAGCGATATCGATGGACGCTTTAACATCGGCTGGATAGAGCCAGGGGAATGGCTGGCCTATGACATCTTCGTCGAGAAAGATGGTCAATACGACATCAGCGCCCGCGTGTCAACTTGGAGCGGCGCAGAACGTCAGCTTCACATCGAAATTGACGGGACGGATGTGACGGGTCCGATGACGTTCGATGCATCAGCCGGTCACCGTGTGTGGACAAACATCGTTAAAAACGAAGTAAACCTCACGGCCGGTCGTCACACTATGCGCATCCATATGGATACTGGTTCATTCAACTTGAACTATGTCGAAATATTAGAACCAGCAAGAGCGCTCTTTAACGTTTGTGATTACGAGACAGAAGCACGCTGTTTGTATGATGGTGATGAGGCACCGATAACGACGATTATCGAGCGACCAATTGAACTCCAAATACTTGATAAAGATCTCTTTATTCCACTCTTTAATCGTTAAAAAAAGCCGAAGTATTGAAGTTAGATAATTAAAAAGCGAAGTGTGCCTGCACAAAACTTATGCAGGCATACTTCGCTTTTTGCGTCATTAGGTCGGGCGTCCAGATCAATTTCACGGCAACGGTGATTGTTATAACCATCGGTAAAAGGTGTGTGGCCAATCCGTGAGTAGGCGGTCGAAAGTAGCTGTACAACCCCTCCTTGGACTCCTAATGGCCCAGGGATGACACAGTCGAGTCATCCGGGGAGTGGCTAGAAATTTTCTCGTCCCAAACTAAACGTACCCGTTAGGCTGCGGCAGGTTTGTTTAGTCGATACACTCTGCTATAATTTCACTAGCACTTTTACTAGACTTATCCCAAAATTTTATTTAACCAAACACTCAACCGACTCATGCAGAAATCCGATTTTTCATACCACTATCCGCTACGTGTGCGCTATGCCGAGGTCGATGCCCAAGCCGTCGTCTACAACTCGCACTACGTCACTTATTACGATCTGGCCATCACCGAATTTTTGAGACATTTGAAGATCGATTACGGCATCGCACAAATGGAAGAAACCGGCAAAGATTACCACACGGTCAAAGTGCTGGTTGAATACCATGCACCAGCGCTATATGATGATGAACTCGAAATCTATATCAAGGTCGGTCGGATCGGCAATAGCAGCATCACATGGCACTTGGCAATTTTTCGCAAAGACGAAGCCGATCCACTTTCTACGGGCGAAATAGTTTGGGTGTACGCCGATATGAAAGCACACAAATCAAGCCCATTACCCACCCATACCCGACAAATTCTGGAGAAGAGTTAACCCAATGCGCGAAGCAAATATTGAACGTAAAACCAAAGAAACCGAGATTGAACTATATCTCAATCTCGACGGCAGCGGCCAGACAGATCTCTCCAGCGGCATTGGCTTTCTTGATCACATGCTTAATTTACTGGCCGGTCACGGGCTATTTGACCTGACAGTTAAAGCCAATGGCGATCTGCACATTGACGATCACCACACCGCTGAAGATATTTTCATCTGCCTAGGTAAAGCGGTGGATCAGGCGTTAGGTGACCGCAAAGGCATCGTACGTACCGCCCACAGTTACGTTCCCATGGACGAAGCGCTCGCCCGAGTAGCGCTCGATTTGGGCGGTCGCCCCTACAGCGTATTCGAGGCTGATTTTGTCACCGCTAAAGTTGGCACGCTCGGCACGGATCTGATTTATCACCTTTTCGAAACGCTGGCAATTCACGCCCGCATGAATCTTCATGCACACGTACTTTATGGACGCAACGATCATCATAGGGTTGAAGCGCTCTTCAAGGCGCTTGCCCGTGCGCTCGATGCGGCCACACAGGTCGATGCGCGGCGCGTGGATGTGCCAAGTACAAAGGGTACGTTGACGATATAGTGTGGACATTCGCTCGCCATTTCTCAATTCGGCAGCACTCACAATTTTCTAGCAGATGATACAGCGCTTAGTTTTGCCCAAAAGATAGGGCTCGCGGTAAAATTCAATAAAGTCTTCCATTCCCCTCAATTAATTCAGGTAACAAACTTTTCCTAAGGCACATAATGAATATAGTAACCGTACTTATTGCATCTACAGTCACCGCGCTCTGTACAGGGATAGGTGCAATTCCACTCTTTTTTATAAAGGATGTAAGTAAGCGAATTTTAGGGATTGGAAATGCTGCGGCGGCAGGCCTTATGCTAGGTGCTAGTATTGGGCTAATTGTTGAAGGGGCGGAATACGGATTAGTGCGACTAGGCGTCGGCATCTTTTTAGGGCTAATATTAATTGTATTCGCGCGTAGTTGGATGGATGGCCGCGATGAAATAGATTTTGGCGAGATTCAAGGAGCGGATGCACGCAAAATCTTGTTAATTCTCGGCGTAATGACGGTTCATTCGTTTGCGGAAGGGATTGGCGTAGGCGTGGCATTTGGGGATGGAAATACTTTTGGCAGCTTTATTACAACTGCCATCGCGATTCACAATATTCCCGAGGGGTTAGCGATTAGTCTAATTTTAGTTCCGCGCGGCGTATCAGTAATGAAAGCAGCCGGTTGGAGCATCTTTTCTAGCTTACCGCAACCCATTATGGCAATTTTGGCATTTCTCTTTGTGTTAGTCTTTCAACCATTTTTGCCTATTGGATTAGGGTTGGCAGCAGGAGCAATGATTTGGATGGTCTTTACAGAATTAATACCGGATGCGAAAGAGGATATATCAAGTGAGTGGGCGGTAACGAGCATGGGGCTATCAATGGTATCAATGCTAGCATTTCAACAGTGGATCAGCTAATCGACTAGTTTTGCGCCGCGATGATTAAGGCTAATCTAGAAAGATAATTATATACATTTTATGGGTTTTTCTAGAGTAGCTTGCGGCCATGCAGTATAATTTATGGTTCTCTGATGTTTTGTGGGGTAGCGCCGATTAAGTGGCCCCAGTAGTTCGGGTCTGTATCGAAACCAAAGCGGGCTTCCCTCATAATTCCTCAAAGAGCCTAATTTATTTTTGGAAGGCCTAAATAGTCCGTGATGTGGCAATTGCAGCCTCACTCCTGCTATGAGTCGTAGATTTTCCGACAATTTCTACTTGTTTAGCAGGCGAGAAGAACAAATTTTGGCCGATGGCATCTGTAATATCAGGCTCGGGATTAATAACACGCAATTTGGAAACGGCAACCGCAAGCTCTCGTTGGCTGATCATTTGCGCCTCAACCTGTGGGTCAATTAAACACGATGCCCGACCCGAAATAATGCAGGCCGATACAATAATAAGCGCTGATATAATATTTAAGACAATAAAAAAAGTAATCAAAATACTTAACGTATTTGATCCAAGCACGATTATAAACTCCTTAGTGTGCGTGGTAGTTCTCAAATGAAATAGGGGACAGGTGTAGCTGGGAATGGTGAATTTGAGAAATAGAATAACACACTTTTCAGTTAAATCAAATTATATTTTTAGCGCTATACTTCGCTTGTCTATAAATTCGATGGAGATATTATTGCTAAACAAACGTTACGCCAATACAGCTTCTTTACAAAAATAATCATACCACTTCCCAAAATAAAGCACAGCCAACAATTGAAGTATTTCTTTTAGACTATACGCCCCGTTTTCTACTCTGCAAATGACCTAGTGCATCATCCAAGCTAAAAATAGGATTGCCGTTGCACTAGAGCCATTCCAAAAATAAAATATCCAGTATGGCCGCAAGCTACTCCGGAAAATCGTTAAAATCTGTATACTTATTTTTCTGCTTTAGCCTAGCGGATCAACGTACCAAGTACGGGAAATATAAGGTTACACCCTCTATCTGCGTCACATCAGATAACTCCACAAGCTGATCGCTCGCACCATCTTGGATTACCATCACGCTTTTAATCAAATCGCCTTGTTTCGCAGCCGCAGTTGGCGTAATAAAGAATGTGTATGTTTGCGGTGCGAATTCGCTATATGGATCGATAGTATCTTGAATAAAAATCACGCCGCTACTTATCGAAACTGTGTATGTCCCACTTGCTTTCACTCGCTCGAAGGTTGTATTAGGTGGAAGCACAAAGGCTAAAATCGCGTCACGCGGATTATCATCCAAATTGATTGCGGTTGTCGTAAATGAGATAGTTGACCCGTTAAAAACTGTTTTTTGCGCCGCAGCATGTATGGACAAAGCAAAGGGTGCACGCACCGTCAACGATTCGACATCGGTCTCGAACTGTTCCGGAATCGTAATCACATCACTAGCAAAGAAGGTCGTCACAACAACGCGATTGCCGATTTGCAAGTCCGTATCTGCCGTCATTGTAAAGGTGTACTTTTGCGTTCGATCAACTAACCCCATGTAACAAACACCCGGATCCGCTGGAAAACTTGCCCCAACGGCACTCATGTTAGATACATAATTGGCTCCACCAACCTCCGACCCCAAGTTTATTTTTGCATTATCGGGAATGCGAGCGCAAGCGACGCCTGTAATTGCTTGTGTTGCACTAATCGACGGCGATGCACCGATGTTGTCAACTACTACCGTAACGGTCATCGTTCCGTTAGGATAGACGCCTTTAAAGCCGACCGCATTCCCATCAATATCAGAATCCGAGGTGTTAATTCCTGGTGGAACATTAGTCAAGCGATAATCGGCATAGGCTGACTGATAGCCACTTCCAACCAAATCATTCTCTGATGCAACAAGCGGATTAGATGTGACAACAATTACGCCTCTCTCTCCCACCTCGTCAAAGCCAGTATTTGAAAGGGCAATCTCACCCAGGTCGAGCGTTCCTGTTAGATTGCTCGATAGAGACATGGTGTAGATGGTCGAAACATCTTTGCCATATCCATCGCTATAGGTAACAAAGTTGACAATGTATGAACCCGAACTCGCATTACGTATTTCATAGATTCCACGTGCAGCATTGGTGTCGAGCGGCGTTGCGCCAATTTTTGCATTGGCAATTGTCCAACCTGGAGTAAAGTTAGATCCTCTATTTCCTGCGGTGCCACCATCTGTAGCGTATCGAAACGCAAGCAAAAACGGTTGCCCAGCGTATGAATTAAGGTCAACGGAGACAGATTCCCATGCACTCAGATGGCCGCCGTAACCAGGCACATTGTCCGCAATAATAACGTTAGCTGCTGGATTTGTGACAGTTTGCATACCAGTCACATTAAGGCTTATCCAGCCCGTTAAGCCCGTCGTATCTGTGGTCACCTGAAGGAAGCCAAAATCCCAATCCTGCTCAATATTGTAGAAATGATCAAAGGTCAATATATTAGTTGGCGTCACAGCACTGTTGGTACTTGGGGGCGGTAGTGTAAGTGGCCCAAAAACGGCGAAATTATCTGTCTCATCCGTGTGCCCAGAGTAGTAGACTCTGTTTGGAATGTTAACTCCAGCGGGGACGGAAATGTCCATAACAGACGTTTGGCTCCAACCAGTTTGGCCATTTGTGCCGATCCCTTCAAAATATATGGGATAAGATCCCGTAATCGCAGCGGAATACCCGATCTCGATGTAGTCACTACCAAATGGTGGTACGCCAGCGGATGAGTAGCCCTCAAAAGTAAGTGATTCGCGCAAAAGGCTAAGATCAAATTTTGAGGTTGCATTACCACCATCATTCATTAATGGACTAACATAGCTATCTATGTAGCCCGATGTCCACTGTGCTTTTGGTTGTGCATCTGACGTATCCCCACCATGTACCATATGGAGCCGAAAATCACGATAGAGTTGGTTAAATGTAAGCGTTGAGCCACTATTCTGTAACCACGCATCAAAGCCGATTACGCCGCTACTTGGGTTACGAGTTAGTGCGGCTACATCCTTCAAGGCTTGTGCATCACCACCAAGCCGACCAGCCACATAGATCATAAAAAGGTAACTTAGCTGATAATCAGCGGTAATTTCTTCGCGATCTTGATCTCCCCACTCGGTTAATGAGTTTTCGGGTCGCTTTTGCCAGCGCGACCGCCCATGGTTGGTTGATGTACGGTAGCCAACCAAAAATTCGGCAAATTCCGACAACCCTTCGTTCACCCAAAGTTTTTCCGAGCTATCATAATCATCATGGATGAGATGTTGCAATTCGTGAGCCAGCGTCGAATCGTACATATAAAGTGGTGCGCCTTGGCGTAGATTCCACTGTTTGCTGTCAAGCGTTACCATGTTCCTATCTGCAACACCTTCAAAGAATGAGCTATAAAATCCGGCAATAAATCCAGGATTTTCGGCAGGCTCATAGAAATTGTCGTCACGAATATTGCTGATCATGATGATAACGCGTTCGCCGTTATCAGTAAGAAGTAGTGGAATATTGTAAATAACAGTGCTGCCAGCCGCACCGTTGTGTGAATCATACGCACCAAAATAGCTGACATCTGTTGGCCAAATATATGATTCAAATTGCTCGAGCAGATTTGCTATTCGCTCTGACGTTATATGTTTAGCATCATTTTTGTTGGGGTGTATAGGATTATCAGTTAAATTATAGTCAGTACAATTGTCGTATTTTTTATACCCTAGATCATTTTGTACCCACACTTCGGCATGGGACGATACAGCTCGAATGGTAAACATCTCTGGGCTGTAGACATTACAGACGCTATCGTAAACAAGCCATTCCACCTGATCACCAACTTGCAACGTAGCCCTTCGTTCTTTACTAGCCGCCAAAATTTTACCCGTTCCAGCACCGCGCACAGGTAGGTCTGCCGCGCGGTCAAGGGGCGATATCTCTAACATCTGCTCTCGTAATTGATCAGCATTCTGCAAGTCTTGTAAAATAGGCTGAATTTCTTTATTTTGCTTAACGGTGGTCCGTGCTGCGCCAATTTCAGTTACGTCGATCTGTAATGTAGAGGTCGGAATCTGTTGCGCCGATTGCGAAGAAGAACGTTCGTGTGCTGATTGACTCTGTGCAGCAAGGGCAGGCATAGAATACCTAGCTGTAACAAAAAGAAGCGTACACAGCAGCGTCACGCTAATTAACAGGGCGGAAAATATACGCAGCATAAATTGGTTCTATCTCCATTGCGTTCGTGCAAAAAGATGAGGATTGTTTCAAAATGTATGTATCTAACCAGCCCAGTATATGAAATGGGCAATTCATTGTCTATAGGACTATTATGTCATAGCGACATTTTATTGTTTATCCACTCTATTTAGATATACGCTCATTTTCTTCGAAAAGATCCGGTGGCTGCAATTTCAGGTAGTGGTCCATCAGCATGTTTGAATTTGTTATGGGCCAAAAAAGTGAGGGCGATATCTAACACATCATTGGCGGCAGTACCAGCGGTATTGATGACGAGATCGGCATGATCTCGTGCGTGGGTCAATCTCTCTGCTTCTTGTTCTAACGTTTTTTCGCTCCAACTTACATCAGGACGACGACGTCTTTGATCCTCAAGCGTTGTATCGAGATAAATCAGCATTTGCGACTTTTCGAATTGCGCCCACAAATCGGGCACGTGGCTATGTTCTTGGCTCACAGGGTGCGCGTTATAACCCGCTTGCCGCAGCCCTTTTACTAATGTCGATTTACCAGCAGCGCTAATGCCTACAACTTTAATAAGCGGTATGCTTTTGTCCAAGGACAAGCGTTTGTTCCACGGGACAACTATCGGTTCATCCTTCATTTGTAATCTCTCTTCCTTTGATTATAGGCTCACACGGGAAACTGCATGAAAACACGTCGAATTCTGTCTCGTTCGGTCTGAATTTTTTGAGCAACAAGCTTAATCACGAGTACCGTTGCATCGTCTCGTGGGCGGTCATCTTCGAGCCGCATGGCCTCGGTCAAAATTGCATCGGCTAAATTAGCAGCATTTGTGGTAGAGGCAGCATCTTGGTCATTCTCCAAATTCATGAGAAGCGTTTCATAGTCCATTGTTTGGCTTGCGTGTGCGCCAGCTTGCCATACACCATCTGTAAACGCAATGAGTGTCATGTCGGGTTCCATTGCCAGCTCGGTAATCACGGGTTTTGTTTTTAGATGAATACCAATTGCTTCTGATTCCTCGTCGAGTAGCGTAAGTCGGCCAGCTCGATACAAAATTATCGGGCAGCGGCTGTTGCGGCTAATAACAATTGTTTTGGTAACCAGATCAACGCTGATAATACTGAGTTCGGCGCTTACCTTTCCTCCTCGCTGAATGTGCAAATAATCATGCGTTGCGCGTGCAACGGCACCATCTCGTACCCCTTCAGCAAGAAGAGTAATGGCTTTGCGTACCACAATATTGCTAATTGCCTTGGCGCTACGCCCACTACGCTGCCCGTCGGCAACCACAACGCTAATCCCCCCTCGCGGGCGCTCGACGATTTCGGTGGTATCACCACTCTCGCTGCTGGCGTATTTTTTTATTTTGGCGACGGCTGCTTGAATTTCAAGATTATGCATAACGATTACTTTGTCCGCTTCTTGCCAGTGTAAATAAATGCACTGCTAATCATTTTGATAAATCTACCCTTGTCGATACCAATTTTTTTGCCGCAAAGGCAGGCTACCTTTCCGTCGCGTTCATCAAATAAATAGCTGCGCACAATTCTATCTTTGTGACAGCGCAAAACTTGGCCTTTACCGATTTTATCGTATTTCCACAGTTTGCGCTTACATGCAGCACATCGAAGCGTTAACAAAGTTTGTGTCCTTTAGAGATGCTCGTTTAAAAATGCAACCAGTTCATTCCATGCAGCCCGCTGTTTCGGATCAGAGACAATTGTTGCAGCATTCTCAACGAACCCATGACCACGCTCAGAGTAGATGCTAATTTGATTTTCCACTCCAGCACTCTCTAAAGCTGCTTCAAATTCATTGACAGACTCGGGTGGGATCTGTCCATCTAGTTCACCAAAGATACCTAGCAGCGGGCTAGCGATCTGTGAGAGCATTGCGGTATCAGTTACCAATGTACCGTAGAAGATAATGGTCGAAGCCAAACGGTTATTGTGCATCGCATACTGTAGCGATTTACCGCCGCCATAGCAGAAGCCCATAATCGCTATTCGCTCTGGATCAATGTCAGGCTGCGATTCGAGCCACGTAAAGACAGCATCCATATCTGTATTCACGCGCTCAGTTGGCGTGGTCATAGCGAGGTACATACTGCGCGGAAACCACGTAGTCGTGCTGCCACGATACGTGTCTGGCGCAATGACCACATACCCTTCTTGAGCCAGAACATCAGCTTTGCCGTTTACATCTTCCGAAACGCCGCGCCAATCATGCAGCATGATTACGGCGGGATGCGGTCCGTCGCCAGATGGTCGCGCAATATGGGCGCTGATATTTGGTCCAGCAGAAGTAGGAATTTCGATATTCGATAAGCCAGCAACTCTTTCACTGCCGATGAACGCATCAACCATGATTGATCCAATGACAAAGAGTACAACGGCAAGAATCAGCAATACAATTCCAACAATAATACGTTTTAAAATTTTCATCAAAGTCCTTAATTCTATTTGGATTCTATTTCAGTAAATTAGTTCAGAACCGCGATCAACGGCAGATAAAGCGATACTGCTTCTGTATTTGGCGCAGGGCTCGTTAGTGCAGAGCGAGTTACGGTATACGAGCGTGCCGAACAGACGGCGGCATTGTCGCTGCGTGCCTGATTTGTAATAACAAGTGTAGATTCTATACAGCCCGTTGTGTCGACAGCATTAATTTGTGCAGCACCACCGCTGCTAAGCGGCGCGGACGAAAGTGATGTGGTTCGTATTTCCGTACCGCTATCGCACGCAATAGTTGCCTGTAATTCGCCTCCACTTGCGTTGTTTTCTATGGTCAGATCAAAACGCCTATTCGTCGGCAACACGATCCAGTTTATGGCGTAATCATCTCTTATTGTGCCATTCAGTGAGCTCTCATTTACATCTGCTAAAGAGCCGTGCGTTTGCGGCAAGCTGGAGGTCGAATTTCGATATTCATTGCCCTCTTCAAAACAGTATGGCGCAACATATCTACCACCACAGGAGCGGCTATATTTCACTGCAATCGCGTAGGTATGGAAAAGAGACGAGAGCGTTTGCCCTTTGGACCGTAGCGCATTGTCAAATGCTACGATAGCGGGCTGCTCGGCAGCGATATTTTGCCACATGAATTGGATCACGTCCTCACCACCACCGGGGAGATATGCACCACCGGTCTGCTCCGCTGCATATCGAAAAAGCAAAAAGTTTGAATATGCAGATAACTCTTCAGGCTCAGCTCCATCAGGCCAATCCGCAAGGCAGTTTTCTACCCTTGGCCATAAATATTGGTTGTCATTTATCGACTCATCGACTACTTCATCTTCGATATAGACGGCGCTACTCTCGTACCACATGTTAGATTCTGGTGCAGCATTATCATCACCATACCCTTCTTGGATCGCATGGAAAAATTCGTGAGCCACGGTTTCCCTAAGAATTTCGCTTGGGTTTGATCCGAATTTGCTATAGTCATCGGAGAGGACCATGCAGGTAGAAGATGAAAAGGCCTCTACCACAGGCGTGTTAGGATTATCGCCTATGATATACCCTGCGTATTCTCCACCACCGGTAACATAGCCCAATACACCCTCATCGATGCCACCGGATATTTGAACGGGATATTTGCCCCACGGATTTGCGTTGCCACCACAGGCACTCGCGGTGCAAAGAGGGGGTGCTGCCCAACCATATGAGTCTACTTCAAAAGCATAGATTTCTTCCAGCGCATTTGCATAATCTTCAATCGTTAAGCCACCTTGAATGCTGTCGTAATTGATATGAAAATGATCGGTTTCGAAAGAGCGTGGGCCATCCTCTACATCGCAGACGGTTACAGCTTGAGCGATTTTTCCATTTGCCTCCACGGCTTGGGGACTTCTAACCGTCGCAACAATCAACACTATTACAATGAATATAAACTTCATAATTTTAGACAACTTATATACCTCAATTTAGCAAACAGCGGCAGACAGTGAAGACTCATGAATATGCGGCAAAAGCACTACTTACGTGGAAGAGAAAACTGGTCGTGAATTTTTAATTTATCGAGCGTGGGTGAATCTACATCCACGCCTAAAATATCGTTGACAGATAGGCCATAACCGTCGACAAGCAGTCGTAATTCATCGAGCGATAGACGCCTATTGTTAAATTCTACATCCCATAGAAGCTGTTGTGAAAGGCCCGTATTACGCTGGATTTGCTCGTACGAAAGACCGTGTTGGGCACGCAATTGTTTAAGCGCCACGCTTACGCGATTCTGAGCAATCTGCCGCACAGAGCTATACAATCCGCTATCTGCATTTGCCGCAATCTTTGGGTGATTCTCTGGCTGTTTTGGAATACGCACAGCCTTTTGAACAGTCTGTTTGAGACGATAGAGAAGCCGATCATTCCAAGAATCATCGGTACTATCACCAAGAGCAGAATCAGGCTCAAGGTTTTTGGGACGTGGCGTATCTGTTGAGTTATGTTCAAACATGGTGACATCCTAATAATATTGAAGCGAACTCATTTTAATGTGGCAAACAGACACTTTAAATAGGCTCCTTCGTTAAAATTACTTGATTTAAAACCAATAGGGTGATCAAGAGCATGAAAAGTACGGTCAAGCTCGCGCAGGGGTCGTTTTAAATCGTTTGCTGCCTGATGGATTCCGCGGAAAAAGATGTCAGCATCGATTCGGCTAGAGCATGAAGCTTGTACAAAAATTCCCTTTGGTGTAAGTAGCTTTAGCCCTAATTGTGTAAGCCGATAGTAGGCGGCAGATGCCTTGGCAACTTCGTTTTGGCTTTTAGCAAATGAGGGCGGATCGATGACAACCGTATCATATTTTTGCTCCTGTTGGTGTAGTTTCGTCATCAATTCAAAGGCATCGCCCTGCAACAGGTAGTGCGATGCGGCTGCAACAGATGCATCGTTTTGATTCAGTTCAAAGTTGCGCGTGGCGTCAGCTAGTGCGCCGCGGCTCAAGTCCAAACTTGTGACACGTTTTGCGCCGCCACGGGCCGCGTAGAGCGAAAAGCCGCCCGAATAGGCAAAGACATTTAAAACGTTTTTACCCGCGGTTAATTTTTCGAGGCGTGCTCGATTCTCGCGTTGATCGAGGAAAAAGCCCGTCTTCTGCCCATGGACGGGATCCGCTTCGAAGCGTAGTCCATTTTCAAGGAATTGTACTCTCTCGTGTACGGTTTCTTTCGTGTCCATACTTGGTTCTGAGTTGGCGTTAAAAAGCGTCATCCCATTTGCAAGACCAGAAAGATTGCCCGCTTCAGCCATCTGGGTGGTCGAACGGTTGAGGCGCAAAATTATCTTGTTTGGTTGACAAATCGTGTGGATGCCAGCAACTATTGCGTGTAGGTGGGGAACCCAAGCTGCGCTATACAATTTTATCACCAGCGTCGAATCGTAGCGGTCAATCACTAGGCCGGGCAAACCATCGTTCTCGCCATGTACGAGTCGATAGCCGGTTGTATGAGTTTCGGCCAACGGTGATCGGATCTGCGCTGCGTCGGCCAGTCTGTGCTGAAACCACGCATCATTGATTGTTGCAGCAGATCCGTAGTGCAGGAGCCGAACACGAATGGGTGATGCGGGGTCGTATAGCCCGATGGCCAGAAAGCGGCGCTTGCGATCAAAGATGACGGCCAAATCTCCTGCTACCCCAGCATGGCTTTGTTCTGAAATTGAGTTTTCGAAGAGCCACGGGTGCCCATCGCGGATGGTCCGCTCGGCGACGTGCGAAACGCGGATGGCAATACGCTTATCGCTGAGAACGGGAATCGTTTTCAACGCCGGATGGAATTTAGAGAGATTTTGTAGATTTGTCATGGGGTGTACAATATGTAGCAGGTAGTTAGTGGTATAGATTTTCGCAGAATACATGAAGACTATACCATCAACTCTGCTAAACGTCTTCATAAGTAGAACCAAGGATGTCATTGCAAAACAGTTATACTTGTTAACAAAAGGATTTTTATGTCGGTATCAGCACATGATCGGTATTTTGATTTTGATCCACAACAGAAAGGGGTAGCCATAGAGCTTTATGAGCGCTTAAGGATCTGCCGCTAATTTGCCCACACGGCTATGTAGAGCCAGAGATATTTTCGACGCCCGGCTACCGCTTTGGTTCGCCAACAGAATTGCTAATAAAGCCGGATCATTACATCTTCCGAATGCTCTATTCGCAGGGGATCCCACTGGAAAAGTTGGGGATTTCGACAGCAGATGAGAGTGCCATCAATTCTATCCCAGATGAGGCTGTGTGGCAGATCTTTGGCGATAACTCCTATCTGTTTCGCGTCACCCCTACTGGCATGTGGCTTGCGCATGAGCTTGCGAATCTGTTTGGCGCAGACGAAAAATTGACCGATGAGTCGGCGATGCGTATTTATGAGCAGATCAGCAACGTGATTGCCTTGCCCGAGTTCACACCGCGCGCTCTATAAGAAATTCAGTATCGAGGTGCTGGCGACAACCGATGCAGTTACATCGACGCTCGACGCACATAAATTGATACAAGAATCTGGATGGGATGGTGATATTCGGCCCACGTACCGAGCCGATGCGGTTATCAATATGGATGGTGCATGGCATCAGCAGATTGATGCACTAGGTCGGGTCACACAGATCAACATTCATGACTATACAAATTTTATTGATGCATTGGAGCAGCAGCGTAGATTTTTTAAGCAGACGGGTGCAACGACAACCGACCATGCAATGTTACGGCCATTTACCCAGCGGTTGAGCAGCTGTGAAGCAGATGCGATTTTTCAACGGGGATTAAATGGCCATTTTTCGGCAGAGGATGCAGAACGCTTTACGGCTCATATGTTGATGGAGATGTCTGGATTATATAATACGGTCGGGTTTAATGATGATACGAGGGCGTTTCCATCGATCCCAGCGCGGCACGATCTAGCGCGACGTGTCGACGTAGATTGGCTGGCCAATTTAGTGGTTCGTCACGTAATCGATCGGAGCGATGCAGAGGAGATAATCGAGGCGGCGTCATACGGTTTAGCGAAGCAGGCCTATAATTTTACATAGCTTTGTTACAAAACAAAAAGTGGTCGCGTCTCCCCAAAGGGACGCAACCACTTTTTGTTTTGTGACTGTTGTATCTTCTCGATAGATGGTGGTGACGGCTTCGGCTTCGGCCATTTCACTCGGCGAAAGCTCAGCCTTCGCTATTTGCATCTCCAAGTTTAACAGTAGTTTAGTCCTAGTAATTACTCCATGCCCCATTGCCATAGGAGAGCGATGATGGGGTAACGATGTGTCGACCCTGTACAAGCCACGTGTAGCTACCGGGGGCTAGCGAAAGTGCAGCAGGTTGAACAGTACAGAGACCGCCACCAGCACAATTTGCTTCTACTGCGGTATAAGTCTGGTCATGCTCAACCACATCTCCAGCAACCCCATACACGACTAGCCTATAGTCAGTTGCCTGTGAGTCGCTCTGCCAGGAAAAGGTTGGCGACGCCGGTTCCGATGTGTTCTCTGGGCTTTCTTGCAGAATGATTTCAGGAACTGCATCGACTTTTTCCAATGCAATGGCATCGATTCGAGCAGCATCTTCCCTCACAAAAACAGAGACAGTGTGGTTGCCTACGCCGAGCGCGATTTCAACTACGTTACCATAAGAGACGTTGCGGTTGTTAATGTAGTCGGTTTCGTATTCCGTGTTGAAAGTATTGCTATTAAATGGTTTAATATCCCAAACATATCCGGCTGATGGTGCGCCATTGACCTGCGCAAAAAATGAGTCGCTTTCATCATCGGTGCCGTAAACTTCTGCACGGACGCGATACATGCCGGGCTGTGTCACAGTAAAGCAATAATCAACTCGTTTGCTTGCTACTGGTCCACCATACTCATCGCCCGCACTCTCTGGTACATGTAGATAAGTTCCACTGCTAGCAGCGGCATCTGTTCCGCTTGTAAAACCATTAGGGCCGCCAACTATTGTGCCGTTCTCAGCTTCAGAAATTGTGCCACATCCAACTGCTGCGGTTGGCAGAATCCCCGTTCTGAATGTGTTGAGCACATTTGCGGTTGCCTGCTGAATACCGGCATCTACATACCCCGATTTGTCTAACGCCCAGCTCCAATTCATTGTGCCGGTTGCAAAAACCCAAGCGCCGCTCGTCGCTTGATAAATCGAAGAGTTTGAATTTGTTGTGACACCAGACGTGTTGACAAATGGAGAGTCGGATAAAAAGAGATGGCTATTCGGCACAAGGCTGGTTGGTGTAACGCCAAAATCTTTGTCAATTTCGTAACCAACTATTCCAGAAACGGTATCATTATTCGCAAAGCCCGTATCGTGGTAGACCCAGTGCGAGCTATTCTTTATCACAAAGTCTGTGTACAGGGTCGGATCGCTTAATGCATTTGAATTAAACGTGATGTACTGTACACCAATTAATCCTTGCTCTGGCATACCTAGCTGTCGAAAACGTTCGGTGCGATCCGCGGCAGGCAGTGCGGATTCGAGCGTAGACGCTTTGTCTTTAGCCGAGACCATTGTGCGGTTGCCATCCTCAAACCGTACTCGCCAGTAGGCTGCATTTGCACCAAAGAAGGCAAGGTTTACACCGGCATCGCGCGCTGCCTTAACATTATTAAAAATATTGGTGCTCCAATATTCATCATGGCCAGCCGAGAGAAACCCTTTGTAGTTAAGCAAGCTTAAATTATTGGCGCTAGTGCCTATTTGATGCGTATCTAAATCGCTAACATAGGCAACGTCGTATCCATTTTTTTCTAGCCAACGAATTAGTGGGTACTCCCAGTTAAAAAACTTGCCAGCGCCCGCTTCTTCATAAGGTCGATCAAAGGAGACCTTCCATGCAATTTTGTCGCCTCTGCCTGTATTTGGCCCCCAACCTGAATAGAGGCTCTTGCCAGTCGTTCCATCTGCTGGGAAACGGTTATAGGCTTGGTCGGTTGTATCGCCGTGTTGATATAAAAAATCTGCGGTGCGGCTATCGTCACGAACGACAAATTTAATATAATTTTGCTTTCCATTGTTCGTACGCGTTAGCTTGACCAAGTAGACGCCACTAACCCAGTCGGTTGGGATAGATAAGGTATGAGCAACAGCCCATGGTGCGACAATCTTTCCGGTTGCCACTTCTGTAACGGGTGCCGGTTGCGGGGTAACAGATAGAGTCGGAAGCGTGGTGATCAAGCGTGCGCCATTGCCGTTATACCAACCCATGCGATAGATATCCGCGGTAACGTTTGATGGGGTTGCAACATGTATCAAAAAGTCGATGCTCTCGCCGATGTTAACGCTAGTTTTTGATGCATATCCCTTAATATGTAGCTGCACATCAAACGATTGATTCGTCAAGACCCAGGATGCACTCCCAGCCAATGAATTCTCAATGATTATTGGGTTTCCCTGCGCCTGAGCAGATTGAATATCTGGCGTAAATCTAGCGTCAGATAAGCCGAAAAAGCATATTGCTATACAAATCGAAGATAGTATTAACCATCTTACGGTACGTGTAGCACGAATCGATTTCTGGAATATAGGAGAACTCTTCATTGCTATTTTATCTCGCACTTTGATTCTGGCTCCTACTCTGTATACAGAATATGAGTCTATATACAACATGAGCTTTAAGCTTATGATGATTATCTTTATCTTTGAACAATCGGTACATATATACGGGGTGTAACCGTATCATCGACTTTAGCGTCACCTTGGCTTATATTGTTGTCGGCTTGCACTTCATCAGTATAGGGGGCTACCAAGGTAGGTTCCTCAACCGGCGCAAAAGCGGACAGGTCATCAATTAGGAGCAGATCGAATGAAGCAACGCTTAACTGATTTTCGTAAACGGGTATCACGATAGATTCTGGTCCGATAGATTGATGACCATAAGGTATGTCAAGTTCAATGTTGTAAGAACCCGGCACAAGACCCGCTATGCGATATTCACCAGCATCATTTGTAAACGTCCTATACTGATAGCGTTCGCCATTAGTATCTGCATCTACTATATTTACGCGCAGATCTGCTATTTGAGGCGTAGCAAGCTTTGGCAGCCACGCATAGCCTATATCGGTAGAGATATTGCCCAAAATACCCGTAGCATTTTCATTTAAACGATTCGATTGCGTCGGCGAAAGACTGGCAGCGGCAACTAGTGGCACTAGCTCAAACTTGTCTAGACGCGTATCATCTTCGCGTAAGAAGAAGGCTAGTGTATGTCGTCCAGCGGATAAGTTCAATGTAATCGGTTCGCCCAAGATAGCGTCCGTTACGTAGCTTTCTTCATACGTTGCATTTTGTGCAACATGCCAGATATAACCACCCGTCGGTGCACCATCAATTTGAAGATACATCGAATCATTCGATGCACCATGTGCATGGGCAGTAGCCAGAATTTGATAGCTGCCAGCAGCAGGCACATCAATGCAGTAGCTGACTTTGTGTAGTTCATCTAACCCATCAAAACGCTGCCCCCATCCTTGCGCAACATGTACAAAGCGTCCACCACTTGCCTGATCATCTGAGCCGATGGTAAAAAAGCCGCTTAATAAGCCCGACTCAGCTTCTTGGGCAAGTGCGCCACACAAAGGTTCTATATAGGGCTCATTTGCAAATGGCGATGGTTGCATTAACTCAATTGCAACATTGTCATTATGCACAGCATTGTTATCATAGTGTGCGCCCCAAGAGGCAATAGTTTGTGCAGAAATAACTTCTTTAGAAACAACTGGAGTAGTTCTCTCTAAAGAAATTGCTTTCAACGACTGGTTAGCTAAATGAAATTGAGGAAATAATAGATAGCTAACGATCAACAGTGCTACGACGACAACTGTCGCCATGGCAGCCCGATAACCATAGTTCATTATTCGATTGTCCAATTTCTGTCTTATAGATGTATGCATAATATACAGATTTTTTTCTATTTATAATCAATTTTTCTATTTATAAGCGTAACATAATCTGTACATATAAATATTACAAAATTATCATATTTGTCAAAAATCTTGTAAGGAATTATTAATACAAAATTATTCGTTCAGAGCTAGGAGGTAAATGGCAGCGCCTTAATATATTGGCAGATATATAGTTTGCCCAAATATCTGGACAGATTGGCTGTAACATCATTACCAAAATCGCACATTCAGCGGTAAAATAGTAGAGTCAAAAGCGAATATTGCAGACCAACATCTACAGCAAACGAGAGATTTATGTCCAAAAGGCGAGAACGAAGCTACCGTACCCATTCCGTGGTTTTGAAGAGGCGAGACCATGCAGATGCCGACCGTTTGTTAACTGTTTTTACACCAAACGATGGCAAAATCGAGCTGCTGGCAAAGGGCGCACGGAAAACGTCTAGCCGTAAAGCTGGGCATCTGGAATTGTTCAGCCATTCCTCGCTGCTAGTTGCCAAATCACGTACGTGGGACATTATTACAGAAGCGACTACGGTCGAAAGTTTTCGTCATATACGCGAGAATCTGGACAATTTCGGTCACGCAGCGTATACGTGTGAACTAATAGATTGTTTTACACAAGCGGATGATGAAAATAAAGAATTATGGGAGTTGTTGTTGTTAGCGCTCCGCTGGCTGGATCTAAATTCGGCAGGCCATGGGATGGTTCGAGAAAACAATTTTGGTGGAGAGAAAGAGGTAGACGAAGAAAATACGGACAATCAGGCAACAAACAATCAGGGCACCTTTGATGTGAATCTATTGATGCGCTGGTTCGAATTACAACTGCTGGCGGTTAATGGTTTTCAGCCCGAGTTTTTTCGTTGCCTCAGTAGTGGAGAGGCGTTAAAAGAGGAAAATAACTATTTGAGCATTGGAGAGGGTGGCGTTTATAGCCCTGAGTTTGGACAACATCGAGAAGATGTAGAAGTAATTGCGCCCGATGTGCTTAAAATCTTGCGTCATCTTCAAACTAATTCTTGGATCGATGTATACAAACTGATCATTCGCCCGCAGACAATGTTGCGGATCGAAAATATACTCTACCGATTAATTTTAGTCGTCTTAGAGCGTCAGCTTAAGTCGGTAGATTTTTTACGCAAGCTACGCCGCATGAAGTGATTTGTATAGCTATAGTTTATTTTTTGCAATAGCCTAGCAAGAAAGGAATGAGTCGATGCACATACGAGCGTATCAACAATGGCTTGAAGAGTGGGACAAAGTGCGCACGTGGGACAAAGTACTGTTGAGCCATACGTTGGCCCATGCAGTAGAGGAGCTAGGAGAAGTGAGTAAACTTGTGCAGATGCTTGAAGGATATCGTCCGCTTGATCCGCCAGATGAAGAGGCGGTGCGCAAAGAGCTTGAGCTTGAATTGAGCGATCTGCAAGTAATGCTCTTTAAAATAGCTTACTCATGCAATATCGATATGGAAAACGCCATGATACGTGGTCAAGAAAAAGCCGATAAGCGTTTCCCCGACCCGGCTACTGGTCCAGCGGATCAGGCGGCCTATTGGTCACGCTTTCAGCAGTATCTTTCAGATCAGGATCTTCAGAAGCAGGATTAGAGTGCGGGTGATGAATGTTCGCAAAAAAATTTTGCTAGTTCTCGAACCCTGTATGATTGTAGAGGAAAACTACAGTAGATTAGAGAAGAGAACTAATTTTTGCGTCGATGTGACCTGTATCTTCTCAATAATTAGGGGTGTCCGCTTCGGCTTCGACCATTTGCATTCCGTGCAAAGCTCAGCCTCCGCTATCCGCACTCCGAAATATTGAGAAGATACTATAAAAACTTTATGGACGGTGTCTAAAAGTAGATACGCGACACCGTCTCGGCCACACATGCGGGCTTTTCGACGCCGTCAATTTCAATGGTCACCTTGTTGACAACCTGTAGTCCATTATTGGCGACTTCTTCTACCTCTGCCGGACTCACGCGAGCACGAACTTGTGAGCCAACTGCAACCGCATTCGGAAAGCGCACGCGATTGAGGCCATAATTTACGCCCATTTTTACATCGGGGTAGCGCGGTTTATCGGGGTTGACACTTCCACTTAAATATGGAATTAACGATAGTGTCAAAAAGCCATGGGCAATGGTCGTTTCGTAGGGTGAATCCGTTGCCGCCTTTTCTGGATCGATATGAATCCACTGATGATCGAGCGTCACATCGGCAAAGCCGTTAATCATCTCTTGCGTTACGCTGATCCAGTCGCTTACGTGCGTCTCTTCGCCAATTTGTGACTGGATCGACGCTAAAACTATTTCACGGGACATTTTCTTTTTCTCCTTATTTGAAGGGGGCAAAGTTGCAGGGTTGAAAGGCTGCAGAGTTGGCACGGGCGATCAAAATAGTGATGGCTGAGCTTGTGCAGCGCACAATGGCCGAAGCCAGAACAGACATGAAAAGACCTTGATTTTCCCCGTGTAACCTTCCAACTTTGCAACTTTTTTTACTCTTCTCTTCTAAATTCCGGTTCTATGAGGAATTGTGGGGTGGCCCGCAGAATAAATTCTGCGTCTGCTATGGGAAACCTGTTAAAACAGGTTAA
>ENA-ORXT01000115-ORXT01000115.1-marine-metagenome-genome-assembly--contig:-NODE-115-length-129133-cov-10.569234_pt1 | contig 129133 bp, 114 predicted proteins | sample MGYA00237868_ERZ511482 | MGnify/ENA metagenome assembly ERZ511482 | reverse complement strand
TTGAGTCGGACTATCGGCAAAGCCTCAGTCCTCTGACCACGTCCTGAGGACGTGGGTTTCTATGTTCTAACTAAAAAAGTTTATCAGATCAAAGGGGCGGATGTTGCCAGCGCGTTGAACATCAGTCGTGCTTCACTAATGAACACATCCAGATATTCGCCTCACTTTAAAGCCTATCTCGACGAGATCAATTTGAATTTGGAGGCGGCCAAAGATGCCCGACTTAAAAAGGCTCATAACTCTTCTTCGCGTGGCTCTATTAGAAATAGCAAAGAAGAACTGGTTCGGGCAAACAAGCTTTTAAAGAAGAGAGTTACAGAACTAGAAGCCCAAAAAATGAAAGAGGTGGTTGCGCGTGCATTTGATCAGCTGCCACTACCTGTTAAAAGGAAACTTGGTATTGACTAACCAGAATAAAGTTCTGCAGTAACCCATAGAACAAAGTTGCGGCGTCCATGCCGCTATTGTTACTTCGCTATGCTGCCTGTTCAGTAGGCTTGCCCAATTTCGAGCGTATCGAGCGGTTGATCTGTTGCAAAGTATGAAAACGGGTCATTGTGGCGGCTGTGAGTGATTCGTTAGAAAGAACCTCTTCAACCTTGTCTGGCCCCCATAGCGGCCGGTCCTGCAGTGATAGCACCCCTACAACAACTTCAGTTAAAACTTGCTCAAACGACTCCCTTACGCAGCTTACAATTACCTCATGCGCTTGATCATGATCCTGATACATTGCGGCAAAATGATTGATTATGTCTTGAAAACCTTGAAAGTCACCGTTGGCCTGAATCATGTTGTCATGCTGTAAAAACCTGGCCGCTCGATCCTCAAGGTCATCGTCAATACTTCTAGTACCCTCCGCGATGGTTAGCCAGTGAACCGGAGGAAAATTATCCGGGTTAATTTCACGAGCTTTGATACCATTTTTTCGTGCTCGAGATCTCAACCGTTTTTTGGTTCCAGAACCAGAATCGTTCGCAACTGATGGGTTAACAGGTGTATCGGGGTTTGGATCAGGATCAGGGTTAGGTTCACCTTTCCTACTAATGCCAGCGTCGCCGTCATAATCGTTTTCATTAGCTACTGCAGAGCCGGTTTTCGACTTCACAAAGGCAGATATCTGGAAGAATTTCGATACTGATTTGAGACGTTCACGAATGGTGTCCGCATGGGAAGTCTTAGCGGATTTTGACGCATAATCGCTCATGTAATCCTTAAGCTGCTGTGGCATCAAGCTGCGGAACTCTGTTTGCCATCTCTGCCAAGGCAACTCCCCTTCACTAACCGAGACTATGCGAGAGCGTGTTGTATCTTGCCTATAACGAGATGGAGATGGTTCAATATAAATGACAACATTCTCTTTGCCGAATGATATTCCAAATCCCGGGCATCGACTAGCCGTGCCATCAGACAACTCAAAAGTCTCTCCCTGATTCACTAGACCGCTGTGTGCGGTGATGTACTCTCGTGATTTGCCATCACGTCCTGGCTCAAGTATCCACCAATGAACCTTTGCGTCAGTCAACGATACAGTACCTGAATTTACAGTATGGCTATCTAAGCTGTGCTTTTGACCTTTCACACTTCTTAAAACACAGTTCTTATCTCTAGACGCATTAACATGATAATAAACGCGTACAGACACATCGATATTATTCGGGATAGTAAAAAAACGTGAGTTAATATATTGGCATGCCCACGTTCCACGACCGCCTTTCATACTTTTAGGTGGGGCCATGGTGTCATCAGCGTTTTCCATTCCGAGCAGGGTTACTCGCGTACCGCCATCTCTCATGAGATCAGGCAAAGAGTCTACCTCTATTGGTGGGCACCAAGCCTCGGCTCCTGGAACTTCGTCATCCGGAATAATTCCGTAGACGCCCGTATCATCGTCATAACCTATTAACACCGACGAAGCTTGGGCATCACTAACGGACTCATATAGAATTCCAGCGTGGTTGCGAGTTAACGCAGATATTTTCGCCCCCATACCATAGTTTTCATGTTCATTAGGGGTGTCACCCGAAGAGCTGAGCTGGTTTAGCTTCTCCCGCATGGTGGCGCAACTCATACCGTCGCCAGAGTCTGCAAAACTTATTTTATAAACCCCTTCATCGTTGAGTATGTCGTCATTGAAGTCAACTACAACACGACCTGTCTTTCCAGAGCGTTGTACAGCTTCGATGCCATTTTTGACATATTCGCGTAAAAATTGGGTTGGTGAACAATCTAGGCCGAGACGCTGAATAAGCGCGGTCATTCCACGTTCACATACTTTTGTTGGTTGGGTTATGGATTTCATTTCTGGTTTCCTTAAATTCACGAACCGGAAAGCACGCACAGAAAACCAACAGCACTCGGGGAGAGGGCCGATAGAGATTCAGCGCGAACCAATCGGGTCAGGGCTAAATGGATTCATCGACGAGCTTTCCTGGTAGAAACGAGTTCTGCGCATCGATTGTTTTATTATACCATGGCCATACATCCGGGAGAGTGATCTATCGCCAAAATTGCGCTGTAAGCCCCCTTATGGGTCGTGACTGAAACCCCAGAAGGTACTTATCAGCTTGTCATATTGAACCTTGGCGTTTTTTAGCTAAAGAGACGAAATCCGTTAAACGCCATAGCCATTCTCTTTGCTTCTCGGTATAGCTGCGCTGTATCGAGCCAGGAACTATGAGTTGTACTTTTGAATCGCGCATAGTCTCAGTTTGCTGTTCAGAAATTCCAAGTTCGAGCGTAACTAGATGCTTTTGTTCGATACGCTCAGCTTCGGGCAATACTTGAGGCCATCGGTCCTTGCAGGTGGACTTGGCTGCGAGCATAGTAAGTCGATCGACACTAAATGTTGTATCAAAATATTCATCGATACCGGGAAATATGAAATCTGGCTTCTTTCCCTTCTCCGTTTTTTTCTGCTCATCATAACGAAGGCCATAAGCATCAAATACGGCCACAAGATGCTTTTCCAGTGAATGACCCATTCGAGACTTTCGTCTGTTTTGCACACTAAGTGAATATTTGATAAACCCGTCTACATCAGCAACTTGATTTTCATCTATCCACCCAGACGCCAACCTTTCAGAAACCACCTTTGCCTCGAGCCGTCGAAACAATGCTTCTTCATGATCAAGCCACGCCATGATCGCAATATCGGGATCATCCAGCGCACTAACTTCTGGAAGAGTCTGTCTGGCTAAATCGGAAAATACCCTCGTCGTAGGAAACACAAGTCCAAATGGTTCAATGATAGAGTCGAGATTGTTCGCATCAGGATCTTCAAATTCAATACCAATTTCGTCCAAGATAAATCGAGTAAGAAAATCCATCTCTGGATCATTTTCAGAAAAATCCTGCACTGCGACCTCAAGCTCCCCCTGTGCTTCTAGCCCAAAAAGAAATCGAAGACGCTCTACCAGATCACTACCTTCCGCCACTACTATAAACAGAAGATAGTCCTCCTTCATTTTTGCTAAAAACAACTGATCGCCAGGCTCCATTGCCTTTGTTATTGCATTGGTCTGATAATAAACTCGCCACTCGGCTGATCGCTTAGGATCACCTGCTCGCGGGTCATACCAGGTGCATTCCCCTTCCTCGGCAATCGTTTCCTGCTCACTATTTAAATAAATGTATCGGGTTGGAATACCGTTACCCTGCTTCATTCGGCGGGGTTCATCGCCTAGTATTTGGGTAAAACGATTCCATTCTGCTTTGGGTCCGCCGATCTCATGCTGATTTGAACCCTTTTGTCCCGGTTTCAATTTTTTTGCATCAACCAACGTCAGCGTTTTTGTGCTCACACCTTTGAAATACGTTGAAAGATTTACATGACTCATCGACTACTGATTTCCATGAAGCACTCATCCGATCGGAGCCACGCTGAACATTTGGTAAATATTTCTTCTGGCGTCACTCTCATTTTACCCTTGACAGCACACTCCCAAACAACACCGACCCTCCACTCCGCTTTTGTGAGCTCACCGAAAGATCGCTGATCACGCGCCGCATTGCCTTCAAGCTTCTCTCGCCAAAACTCTTCACGACTTGCCGGCCATTTAAAAAGGTGGCAGTCATGTCTATGCCAAAAACAACCATGAACAAACAACACAGCGTGATACTTTGGGAATACCAGATCAGGCCTGCCTGGCAGAGTTCGATCATCAAGTCGAAACCGGAAACCCAATCGATGAAGTCCACGGCGCATGAATAATTCAGGAGCAGTATCAGTCGCACGGATCGATGCCATCATCTGACTTCGCACCTGAGGCGTAACGACGTCAACCATTGGCTGCTTTTAACACCAACTCCTTCTGACGAGGCACTTCAACACGATCGTATAACGCTTCATACAGATGCGGTTTCATTACCTCAACTACAGCACGGACTACCGGTACTACAACCGCATTGCCAAATTGCCGATAGGCCTGTGTATCAGAGACTGGAATAACGAATTCCGATTCACCCGGTTTATCAAATCCCATTAGACGCCCGCATTCCTGAGGTGTGAGCCTCCTTGGGCGTCTGCGGGATTGTTTGATAAGTATTTCAGAGCCATCTTTATAATATCGTGCCGATAATGTCCTGGCGACATCTTCAGGACCGAACAATGAAAATCCAAACCCGTTACCTGCCTTCGTATGCTTTTCTCGATATCCCTTTAGGTATTCCCACAACTTTTTTGAAAGCGTGTATTTAGGGTCTACTTTTTCCTCAAGAATGTCACCCAAGACTGGATGACTTTCAGGCACATCCAGATCATCGAAGTTGAATAACGATTTTTGTCGAAAACCAACAATAAAAATCCGCTCTCGCTTCTGCGGCACCCAGGGTGCCGAGTTTATAACGCGATAGTGAACATCGTAACCAAGCTCTTCTCGCAACACATGCATGATAGTGGCAAAAGTTTTACCACCGTCATGACGCTCCAGGTTCTTTACATTCTCTAGTAGAAATACTGGTGGCTGATGATAGCGGATGATCTCTGCAAGGTCATAAAATAGCGTTCCCTGTGTATCGCATAAAAAACCGTGCGGCCGGCCAAGTGAATTTTTCTTTGATACGCCAGCTATTGAGAATGGCTGACAAGGAAAGCCAGCTACCAGCACGTCGTGTTCAGGTATCCTATTGGGGTTTTCTGCAAACGGACGTATGTCACCGGCAAGTATGTGTTCCTCGCTATCTGGAAAATTTGCCGCGTAAGTTTGTTGTGAAAACCGGTCCCATTCAGCAGTGAAAACACACTGACCGCCGATCTCCTCAAAGGGCCTTCTCAGCCCACCAATGCCCGCGAATAGATCAACAAACCGGAAACTCCGTTCGTTCTCACTGGCACGTGCATATCTCGACTGAACAGCCTGCAACAACACATCAACTGCTAATTGCGGCGGTGGATTTGGGCCATCGAGATCCTTTGAATCATACCGCCTGACGGTACGTTCGTGCTTGCCTATCAGACGAGCAGTTTCTCCAAGAGAGAGACCGGCTTTTTGTCTTAACGTGAAAAAATCAAGACCAAGCGTTGCATTTTCCAAGAATCGCTCCAGGGGAATATTTCGGACATTGTGTCATATTTTAACCCAGATTTGGAAAATACTGTATATTATTATAGTCAATTAATCGGCAGTGAAAAATGGCCTAAATTAAGTATCTTATTCGGGTTTCTCGGTTTGCAGACCAATTGCCCTCACAGCTCTATGACGCTTTTCCTTTACCGTATCAAGCGACAAAAAGAATGGCACTTCCAGACGCAAAATCGACACCATTGTAGAGACGGCATCCGTATCAATATGACAATAGGCACGCCATTCTTTCTGTCCACGCACTTTCTCCAGGAACCCGACCCCACTTGGCAAACGGTGTACTGGATATAGCTGGCCTCGGCGCTTTGAAAATTTGGCTTGCCCCATTTTATCCTTTTCAGAGCAGTCAGAAATCATCAGGTTCTTATTGTCATCACTACCGTGAATGATGACACTAAACGGAATTCCATCCATATTCTCAGGATAAAAGCATTCACATTCAAATGTTATATCGGGGTGATGGCTGAAGACCAAGACTTGATCGTTATAGGTATTGGCAGATTCGACTGCCATATAGTTGATGCCAGAATGAAAGCTGACATCAAAGCCTCTAACCCTTAGAAAATACAGCTCGTATTCTTGCAGCGGTTTTTTGCGTGTAACCATAAACACTCACGGCTAAGATTCAGCTTGAATCGAGTCCAGCAGCAAATCCAATTAGTAACTACTTACGGGAAAAATCATCGTCCTCACCGGCGTTGGGTATGTCTAATAGATGTTCAACGAAGGCCGTTTTAGTACTCCGCATGGCGTTTAAATCACCGTCCCATCCGCTACCACGTAAACGCCTGGCATCCTGTAGATTTAACGGTTCAGCAACCAGAGCATGCAACGCAAAATTCACTGCTTCACTTTGCGATTCAAATTGGTAACGACGCATAATTTCAATGCATGCGTTTTCATCAATGCTGATTGTTACTTTAGCCATGGCACGCTCGGGAGAAGCGAGATTTACACTTCGAATATCGTTATGAATTTCGCTTCCTGTGGTTCATTGGTGACGAAATCCTCTTCAATGTAAAGAGTATCACCCGTGTCCGTAGTCATGCGAACTATATCAGTGAAAATTTCATCTTTGCCATCAATCGAATCCTCACTCTTTCCAATTTCCAGCTTAGTAATGTTGTGCGAGCGCCAACTAATGTGACGCTCTTTATTGTGCTCAAGGAAAGTTAATTGCTTTACATCCCAATCCTCTCTATCAGTGATACAACTTGCAACCAACCCTGTAGACGCAACCATCAGATTACCTATTTGACTATCGTATTCGCCACCACTAACGTGAGTGATCACGAAAATATACGAATTAATGTTAAAACTAACTGAATTCCAATACTGCCGGTAAGGTCCGGACACACTCTTTGGCATGTCATACCGATCGCCGTCGTAAGTTACAAACATCTTTTGATCTCCTCTAGTAGACCCGCATAAGCGGGTTGTATTACAAAAATGGGTGACTGCCCTACACAGTCCAAGAATTTAATCGACATGACTTGAACATCAGCCGCCATATATACTTAGGATTCCTAAGTATACAACCAGGCGGCGATCTCTGACTCTCTCAGTGTTAGTACATTGAGATAAAGGATTTGAAACAGGCACCGCCAATACCGCTCCCATTACCGAAGCGTTTGCGAGAAGCCAGAGAACGAGCTGGCATTTCCCAGATGAACTTGGGGATAAAGGCTGGAATGGACCCGTCTTCGGCAAGCAGTCGGATCAACCACTACGAACAGGGCCGGCATGCTCCGGATTTTCAGATCGCATCTCAACTTGCCGACTGTCTGGGCATTCCGGTTACGTATTTCTATGCCACGGAAGATCGTGTTGCTCAGCTAATACTCCTATTTTCAACACTAAGTGCTACTGAGCAGAAAAAGTTGCTAGCATCTCTCGAGAAGAATTCTAGCTAGATCGTGAAAGTTCAGTATTACCCGCCAAGGCAAATCATATATTGCACACGGTGATTGAGCTGTCTCAAATCATGCTCTAATTGATTGACTATTAATTTCTAGACGAAACTCCCAGGGAGATTTAACAATATGCTCATTTCAAAAATATTAATTGTTATTTCTCTCCCAAGAAAGGACAAAATTTGATGGTTAGTCTGAACCTGTATTTCTGATAGACAGTAAAAGCTAAGCTTAAAAATACTTTCCCATTTAAGCGGATTCGCATTTTATTATGAAAAAAACATTAAGCGAATTTTACGAACTATTAAGTCAGGAAGAGTTTTTTTTCAACGAATCACTCGCAAAAGATAATTTAGGTGTTTACTTGAGAGGCGCAATCAACGAACTTGACTGGTATATTTACAACTACTCTCGAGAAAAGAACCGAAGTGACGAGCAACGTGAGTATTACTATTTATTATTAATTGGTACAACACGATTGATTCAACTTGCGCTGGATTCAAGAGAAGCATTTGATGTGCCCGTAGTGCTTTTTCTTCGTACCAAGAAACGGTCGAAACTGATATTGGACATCGTCGCAGGATTAGGAATTATAGAACATGGTCGGCGAGTGGCACAATCCGTTGAAGCAGGCTTAGCAACAATAAAAAAGGATGGAGAATACAAATTTACTATCACTGTCAGCGATGACATTCCAGAAGATAGCTATTTCGAAAGTAGAGTTTCCGAGCACTTCACTGCTGAATCAAGGCGAAGTTTCGCTTTGATGCTTGAAACAGACAAGTGGAGGGCAACCGAGAAAGAAGTCAATCTGACAATTGAAAAACTAGTATATCCTTTCCAGAAACACTTCATGGGTTATGACGCCGATCCACTTCTTGATGGGTATTTTTTTGGGTTGGCATACCATGAAATCCAACTGCAGGCGGGATTTGATTCATTTAACGGTGCAGTTAAGTTTGGGACTGTTTCTTTTAGGCATTACATTTTAGCGGTAACCTACATTACAGCAGTCTACAAAAAACATAAAAGATTTGCAGAGGTGTTTAGTGAAAAGGAATACCATGTTCATCTAGAAAACATATTGACGATAACATCAAAAACAGATGGATTTGTAGAAAGTATCAAAGATGCTTTAAACTATTTTGGGCAAGACATAGAAGGTTACATAGATATTGATTTAGCTTCTGCCAAAGAGATCTATGCTGTGATTTCTTGCAGTCGAAGCAACACAGAGATTTTGTCTGCTCCAGGTTCACCGCTACCATTCTTAGTTCAATGCTCAGATCAGGGAGTTATTCAATGTATAGCGGGCGTGGAGTGCGAGCCGATTAGATACCTTTTGGAGTCTTTGAAACATGCATTTCCAAAAGACTATGATCGCAATCAGAGGACCCGCGAAAAATCATTTCAGAAAGCAATACAACGCATACTTGAGCAAAATTGTGATGACTTGGAATTCCGGGAGAATGTTAAAATCAAGCTTGACGGTAATATCACGACTGACATCGACATTGCAATTTTAGAAAAACAGACGGGCCAATTAATTTTATGTCAACTCAAGCATCAAGAGCTTTACGGGATTAATCTCCACGCAAAAAAAGTACGCACTGAAAGGCTTGTCGAATATTCAAAAAAATGGCTGAACGCTGTAGATTCTTGGCTAAGCAATGTTGATGAGAGTGACGTCCGTTCAACACTTCGTATTTCGAAAGAATGTCCAAAATTAGTAATAAACAAGATGATTCTTACTAAGCATTTTAGTTTTCCGTTGAAAGACATAGCTGTCGAATACGAAACCGAATATTCAAACTGGCCAATGTTTGTAAACTCTATCCTCTTAGCTAAACAAACCGGTAACACTATTGGTTTGAAGGAAATACTTAACTTCATAGTTAAATCTAACTTCGCATACGAAACACCATCGTATTTAGAAGAGCCTTTAACTGAGTGGAAACTTAGAAAACTAAACTTCTCGACGGTGTCTGCCAGCGTCTCTGTTTAACTATGTATCTAATGCACCATTTGTGCGAATATACAGAACTTATTTTCAACAAAATCTTCGTGATCGCTATCATATAAGATCTCAATTACAATTAGCCATAAGCAGCATTTTCTTTACAGCTTGATAGATACTCAAAAGGTACGTGCATGTAGCTCGGCTATTTTCATATGTTGATTCTCGTGGGGGCATGGAAAATTGAACAAAAAAAAACTACTTATTGTTTCTCACGCACCTTCTGAAAACACCAAGAGAATGCTTGAAGCCGTAATCAAGGGGGCAAATAATTACGAAATTTCCGACGTTAATGTTCGGCACATCGCTCCTTTAGATACGCACGCCGATGATCTAATGTCGGCGCAAGCAGTAATTATCGGTACAACAGAGAACCTCGGATACATGTCCGGATTAATCAAGGACGTCTTCGACAGGTGCTACAATGGATGCTTAGATAACACACAGGGACTGCCTTTCACTTTTTATATTCGAGCAGGCCTCGATGGTACAGGCGCTCGACGCGCTATCGAGAGCATCACCACAGGTTTACGTTGGAGTCTGGTCCAAGAACCTTTAATATGTAAAGGTGAGTTCAAAGAGGAGTTTATTACTCAGTGTGAAGATCTTGGACTGACCATGGCCGCAAGCTTGGATGCTGGAATAATCTGAAAACGTCGTTTTCCAAGTTATTTTTAAAGTGGTAATTGCGAATTACCTAACATTTACTATAACTGGATCGACTTTCAATTTCGAATTTCTTTGATCTCACCAACATCATACAGAGCACTTCGCAATATGAGCGATACGGTGACAAGTAGGGCATAAAGAAACAAGGTCAGTCAATCATGTCATGCGCTCAACACCTTCAGAAATCGGATTCTTATGGTGTGCTTCGATCACATACCTGTCGCCTGGTGAAAGCAGGAATTGACACGCTTGACAGGTAAAGTTGTCACGCTCTTTACATTGCAATGCTAGTTTCGCATTCCTTGATAAACGGCTGCTTAGTCAACTTTTCGTACAGAGCTGTAAGGCGTTTAACAACCTCTACTCGACAGTTTAATAATACTATCTACACTTTTATACCAAAGTAGAAACTGGGCGCAGATCGGTAATAGCCTACGCCCCAGTTTATCAAGTGAACGAAAAGCCGATCGCTGCGAGGATCACAATCACAGCAAATAGCAGAAGAACAGAAATAGTTCCGGTGGCAGTGGCTTCAAAACTCTTGCCGACCTTGATTAGGATTTTGTTGGTCTCATCATTCATATTGATCACCTTACCCATTAGCCAAGTCGAGAGCTTGCTGCATCACATACAGACGCACTGTCTTAAACAAGTTGGCCCAATGATTTCGGTTCTTACCCAAAGAGTCAGGGGCGTTTCCAATATCTTTTATCGACTGTTTGGTTTCTAAAACGAGTTCAGTGGAAAGTTCATTCCAAGATGCCAATACGTTTTCGAATCCGCCTTGCCATTCTGCAAGGCCAGTTTCCTCATTAATAACAACGAAATTACGGAACGCACCGAGAATTGGGTAAGTCGCACCTTTTGTCAGGCGATACTCATGATCATCAAGCAATGCGTACTGAAATTTGAAGCGGCTAGCTGAGACAGATGCCTTCTCGACAATCCGGAGTTTAGCCGCTCGTCCCCCAACCGCTTCATTGTAAACACGCAGGAAATCACGTCGAATATGGTCTTGAAGATTGAGAACGTCAAGCAGAATAGGTTCAAATGCTGCGTATTTCCGCCTACCCAGATCATCTCGGTTTGACTCAAAATCCTCCCCAAATTTCTTAAGGGGCGATGACCATTTCTCGTATGCTGCTATCGGATGCTTCGATCCCCTAGTTGGGAAATCAATTACGTTCATCAGTTCGAGCGCTGCGATTAGCTCACGAACATCGATGTCTTTCTTATCAGACTCCTTAAAAGCGACGTCGTCTGCCCATTTCTCTCCTTTGATTACATTCTTGAGACTGTCAAATGCACCATCAAGCTCAAAGATTGACTGAGGTTGGACTGAGATGCCAGTATTCTGGCCGCGTGCAATATCAACACGTAAGGTGTGACTGTCTGGACCGTCAAGACCAGTGATTACTTTCACCTCAACATGCTGTCCCTCAGCGATCGAGTCGTCATCCTGACAGTCGTAGATAATTTGGGTGGTGTGGCCGCCGTTAGCGATGCCATACTCATCATCAATTAAGATGTTGAAAACCTTCTTGGACTCAACTTGAACTTCTTCTGCGATGATGGTGATGCCGAGATTCAAAAGGTCAAAAGTTCCTAGCTTAGCCTCTTTACCTTCAAGGCTGGCTTTGACGTCTTTATAAACCTGTCGGTTCATACCAACTGGCTCACGCAAATTCGACCCGGCGGGTACATTGCGTGGGAACAAGTGTGCGGGGACTAGGAGGGTGTGCTTAAAAACGTTTTTGAGTGTTGGGTGCTCGACGCTACGCGCCACAGCAACCTCAAACCTATAAGGTTTAACTGACATGATTTTATCCTTCACGTTGGCCTAGATTGACCAGTAGCAAGGCTCGATGACCTCGCGAGGCAAGATTGCCTATAATTAGATTAGCACGTAAGCTGTTGTTCTGTCAGCCATACTGGCCTTCTAGTCCCAGCATTAAGATTGACCAATTTGTTAAGTTAGGCGAATTCGATGCAGCGAACGGAGGATTTTGTGGTAATTCAGTAAAAAGTAATCCACATTCGTGCAGGCCATGACGGCACGGGTACGCGTCGAGCCATTGAGAGTATTACTAATGGTTTACGATGGCGATTAGTTTAGGCACCTTTAATATGCACGAGAGATTTCACCGAGGACTTCATTGTTTAATGTGAAGATCTTGGCTCGGCTATGGCCGCAAGCTTGGAGGCAGGAATCTTCTGAGAAATATCGTTTATAAGGCGAGTTAGATTACAACGCAATACTTCGGAAGCAATTGCAGCAAGAAGATTGTTGATCAATATTGAGATTATTCAATATATACTTTCTTTTCTAGAAACGACTTTTACATGTATTCAATCGAGTAACCTGAACTAACAACAATGATTGAACGACCTATAAAAGTCGTACTTATCTAATTAAAGTCAAAGAGCGCCTGCAGCACCTCACCATAAGCATTGAAGAACCGATGAGGTATTTGGCTAAATAAATATCGTTTTACTTGCCTATGCCACAATCAAAAAACATTGTCTGAGTTCGAACCACTAACACCACAGGTCAGAATTAAAAAGCCTCAATAGTCAAATTTGGACGAATTTACTCGTTATTGAATTAAGCTATTTGCAGTACTCTGATTTATCGCAGTAATGACTATCATCCCCATTGCCAATAACACGTGCCAATGACTGTGCGAAGTCATATAGCAAACCCTCCTTCTCCGTATCAACCCTGAGGCCATTGAAGAAGTAGTACGACTCCCCCCCCACATGTATGAGGGTAGTTTCGACATTAGAATTGCTATGCTCTAGAATGTTTTCGTTCTGCGAACTAATCGAACTACAGCTAAAACACTTTCCGACTTTGCAATTTAGAGTTACTGAAGGGCCCCAGACGCTAAGTGTTAAATCTTCAGTTGTCGCATCACAAGTGACTATATCAGTTGTACTTTCCTCGCAGACCGTGCTCAACTTGTGAGCCATGTTCTTTATCGCCAGTCTGTCGGTGCCAAATTGAATTTCTGACTTAGATTCAACAACTGGTTTCCAACACTCCTTATAAGCTAAAGTTTTAGACGAAGGTACAGTCTCAAGAAAGCTCACAATCTCGCCGATGTCTCGCAGACGTCTTGTTTCAGCGTATGGACGCGGTGCACCAGTTTGATTGGCAAATTCCTTGACAATTGGCCCAAGATTCGACGCAGTCCCGACGGTACTACAATCGTAAGCGCTACTAAGTCAGGGTCTATTGACAAGAACTAGGCTAACTGATCTTTCACGTTCCAAGGTAGGAGCGCTTCGATATCCTCCACCGTTTCGGCGGCAGCGATATGACCAACCAAGTGTTTGATGTATTGGTACGGGTCGAGTTGATTGGCCTTTGCGGATTCGATTAGCGTGTAGTACAACGCACTGGCGTTAGCACCAGCTGGCGTATCACTAAATAGCCATGCCTTGCGACCAACAGCAAAGGGACGTATTGCGTTCTCTGCCAGAATGTTGCTTATGCGTAGTTGGCCATGGTCGCAATAAGCAATCAACTTGCTCCATTGCTTCAGAGAGTAACTAATAGCGTTGTGGGTAAGCGTATCTTTTGCCACGCGCGTTGAGTTATGCAAGAGCCATGCGTGTAGTTTATCTAACTTTGGCTTTGCATGAGTGTGTCGGTAAGCCTGGCGCTCTTCATCGCTAAGGACAAGCTTGTCCATATCTCGTTCTACACGGTAGAGTGCATCGAACATCGCTAAAGCCACAATACATTTGGGTGTGGATTTGACATCTTTTTTCTTTTTCTTGGGCAGTGCTTTTATCGCATTAACGAACTTGCGGCGAGCGTGGTCCATACAACCAACATGTGTCACCGACTCTTTGTCCACAGCCGCGTCATAGCCCGCGTAACCATCGCTCTGCAGATAGCGTCCTTCAAAGCCATCAAGTAGTCTCTTTGCTACATCGGCGCCGCGTGATTTATCGTAATCGAACAACACCACCGGTTTATCCGGTGGACCACCACGCATCACCCAGATCCATTTATGTCCCGTAGGCAGCATGCCATGCTCTTTAAGCACTTGTAATCGGGTTTCGTCGATTTGCAAATAATCAGCAGTCAGTTGAACCTCTTTTAGCAGGTTAATCACAGGCTGCAATTGCGGTGCTAGTCGGATCAACCATCGCGCCATGGTTGCGCGGGTTATCGAACCCCCGTACCGTGCCAAAATACCTTCTTGTCGATACAGAGGAAGCCCATCACAATACTTAGCAATGATGATATAGCTAAGCAAGGCCACGCTGGCAATGCATTTGCCTAATGGGTGTGCTGGTCGTGATGCCGCTTTGAGCTTACGCTCACCAGCTTCATCCAGATACACCGCTTTTTCTTGCAAGTACTCGATAACCTGGACTCTGGCAGGTGTTATGTCTAGTTCTTCTTTTACTGATACAAAGAACGTATCGATCGCGTTTTCGCGCTCTTCATCGGTGAGTAAAAAACGTTCTTGTGTGCGAGGGATGTTGGGGTTCAGTCCCTTGCGTCTTGTGCTTTTCGGTTTTGCTTTCGCCCCAGCTTCTTTGTCTTGAGATGCATCATCTGCTTCTACTTCTTCAGGCTCTGTACCAGCCCACATTTCAGGTTCGTTAAAGAAGTTCGCTTGCAACGCGTTGGATTCACTGCTGGCAGCAAAGCGTTCGGCTTTATTGAGTTGAAGAAGTTCTTCGAGTACCGCGATGCGCGCATCTTTTACTGTAATAACGGCGTCTTTTGCCGTGATCACTTCATCTTTCTTTCCAATCGTATCCTGTTGCTCTTCGCACTGAGACTTAAGCATCGCATAAGCGCCAGGCAGTGCATCACCGGTAGGCATGGCTGCCTCGGCGAGTGTGTTTAATGCAGCGCTGTGCTCAGTTGCGTTCATGTAACAAAGACTAGCACAGAGCAGCTTAATGTTTAACTAGTAGTGAACGTTTTATCCAACGGATTCGTAAGCTAACTTTCGGTGCGGTTTCATCACCGACAAATCGTAACCACTGAGCAACCAGTTCAGTTGTTGTCCGTTGATGCTAACAACTTCGTCTGTTGCGTTCGGCCAGCAAAAATGTTCTTCGGCTAAGGCTTTGTAATAAAGAACAAAGCCGTTGTCTTCCCAGAACAGGCATTTGATTCGGGTGCGCTGACGGTTGCCAAAGATGTACAGCCGCCCACTAAACGGATCATGGCCCAGTTCATGTTCGATGATCATCGACAGGCCACGATGGCCTTTTCGGAAGTCCACCGGATCTCGATACACGAACACCTCTTTGAGGTGATCTCCTGGTCGCAGCGTGTACCGTTGCTTCATAGCTGAGCGATTAGATGGATCGTAAGAGCGCTAGTCTGTTCAGTGATACCGTTAATCTGTATGCCACTGGGCAGAGTTATCTCCAGCTCTGCAGGCTGTGCTAATGGTGCCAATGCCACCGGCACAAAACGATTGGTGATTACCGCTTCTGGCGACTTATCATCAAGAGGAGAAAATTGAGGGACCCAATAGATAAACTGATGATACGTTAACTGATGCTCTCGACAGTATTGTGCTTTGCTTAGCCCGCTGTCCCTAAACTGTGCGACATGCTGTTCCCAGAAGTCGCGATCGTGCTTGATAGGTTCTGCTGACATAATGATGTGCTCCAAAAGTGTGGACACATCTTCGCGCGACCGGCAAGTCAGGTATACAACGTCAATTTAGAATCGCTTACCTACAATCTCCTTTTACACAGCCAGATGCAATAGCTAAAATTGCTGGCACAGAGAGAAACCCGTCATTCTTAGTGACAATTCCTACAAGACCTTGATCGGAGAAAAGAGCACTACCACTGTCGTTACTGTTGAATCGATATTGAGTTTTAACTAGTGGACTATTAAAACAATCTTGCCTGCGAATACAAGAGTTGGCCAAATAGATTGGGGGAGAAACCCGTGCTGTGCTGAATATCGAGATTAAATCAACATACTGCATCTGAATACCCAAAGACGGTGCAGCGTCAGCCCACGCAACTGATATCGGATAGCTCGAGATCTTGCACGTAGACTTGGCCTTAATGATAGCAAAATCATCAGTCCCATCTACACTTTCGACCTTAGGATACCAAGCAGCTTCAGGCGAAAAGCTGTGAGAGCAGTTAGCTTGTCTAGCTAATGGAGTAATCGTCAGCAGCTCCGATAAATTACGCCCGCTAGCATCATTTAACGCGTCTTTCACAACATGATAGGCAGTTACTACGAAAACGGTATCCCCTTCACTTCCGAGGATGAAGCCGCTACCTATCTCTCCGCTGCTTAAGATAACCGAGCGGTCTCGGAATTCCCGCTCTATATCCTCGTTTGATGATGCAGCTGGAGCAAAAAAAATTAGAAATGCAGTAACTGCAAAGCGAAACGATTTCATTTCCATAGCTCCCTGACAAACGTAACAACACTCCAGAGAGTAGTAAGAATGAAAGCTATAGCACCGAAGAGGCTACCTAGAGTTGGGTCCTGTATCAAGGCATCAAGGTAGGTTATCAAAAGTGTGGAATCACCAATTCCATTGTCAAGGCTTGGCAAAGCTACACCATGAAATCTAAGTTGAAATCCCTCAGGGGATGCAGAGAGCCGCATATCCCAACTCTGATCATCGGAGGCTTTGAAGTAAAGGCACGTACCTTCAGGAACCGTCTTGGTATGCTCACGCTCGATTCCTAAGAACCAAATACGCTGTACGACTCTAAATTGTGCGCCTCGTATTGAACAGTGCTGCGCGGCTCCAAATGGGTCATGGTCAATGAATCTCGCTTCGGTAACCTTGAGACGAGGCAGCATCAAGATACTGGGAACCAAATTCGCAGCAATCGGTTCAACAGCAACATTGATATTTTCTTCTTTCGGCGGCCGCAAGAGCACAAATTCTGTATTGCTACACTGCTTGCTTTGAGCTGCGTCTAGAACTATCTGACTGAGTTTAATAACCGCCTGCGTGTCAGTTTCAAACGATAGTTGGACAAGTTTGTCATGTCCATTGGCTGCGTATAACCGGTTAAAATGTCCAGTGAAATTCGCAGGGCCGACGATAGATACGTTAACGCCCAAAGCTTGAAGAGAGTCACTACTTTGACTTGGTGATGCACAGTCCATTAGATCTGCCACAGAAAAACTAAATATGGTTAATGGCTTACTGTTGTCAAAGCTCTGTATTTCTAATATGTCAGGCTTCAGTTCCGAGGCTGCAACATGAAGAGTGAAGGCTGTGGCCTCAACCCTACCATCAGCTTCAACAATAGGTGGATGCATAAAAGCGGATGCAAGCATCAGTAGAAAAGCGAACGTGGTAATAACAAGAGGAAAAGCAGCGCCTCGAACTCGCCGCAGAAAAGTAGGACGGGGCTGAAGCAGGTGAACAACGAATAAATCGTTGATCCGGGGAGTGTCTCCATTAGCTAAAGCCTTCGCTATGGAAGCCTCTGCCTTTTCACGTGCAGCCGTGATATCAGCGGACGGAATCACCGGCGCCCCATAGAATGTCGAAAGAGTGTCGTGGTGTGTCGAGCTTGCAGTTCGGTTGTCCAATCACGCAAATCGCGACACTAATACGGAAAGCTTCTGGTAGATCTGGCGGAAGCATTACTCGAATCAAACGAGATCTAGGTATTGTGTGAGCAATATGATCTGACTCGGCGCCAACAGTCGAGAGACTCGCAAAATCCAACTCTCTGATCGTTACTTTAGCATCCTGAATTCCAAGACTTGAACGTAGCAAGAGAATCGCCTCAGTTCGAGCGACAGTAGGCGCATCTGTTGGAATCATCAGTAAGGGAATATGGACAGGGGCGCCTGAGAATTTTGCTCCACCTGCAAATCCAAAACGTCGAAATTTCTGATCAGTATTGCCAAAAGTCTCAGTATCCCATGTCGTCCGAACACTCTCCTCGACACCACCAGCTATTAGAAATGGGTTTCCGGATAAGACAGGGCGCCCAACAAAATATAAACCAGATATACCTGTGATTGGCCGAAACGCGATGTCGATACGACTTGGCAATGAGGAGAACTTTGTGTCTTCACGCAGGTCTAAAACTTCCAGCGCTGAGCCAGAAACATTGGTGGAAGCTAAACCCTGGCAGACGCCGTCAATTTCACTATCGATTCCATGCCAGCCATAACCACCTGTATCAGCAGAATAACCATCAAGCGTCCGAGCCAGTGGACAGCAAAAAGATGCGCTATAACTGTCACCAACGGGACAATCATCGCCACGTACAATGTTGGGGAGCATAGCTAAAACGGCTAAAATAACACGCCAATGCCTCTTGTTACTTGATGCTACTATCGTATTTTGCAAAGTGGCCACTTTTGGAATTTCCAATATGGGATCGAAGAAGACTCGACTACGTATCATAGCCCTAGTAGTGTGCTTATGTCATCCTATGATCGGGTTAGCTCAATCCCAATCCTGTCCCATGTACCTGGAAAAAGTACTTGAACATCTGCGGACCTGGGAAGACTTTATGTATGAGGAGCTTGAATACGAGCCGATTTCGGCAATGCGGGAACTGCAGTCCATGGCGACGTACCTTTCCAGTCGCAATCCAAACTTGAAGCTTTGGTACCGCTATGACACCGTATTGAACGAACTAGACAAAGGCTCATGGAAAGAAGCCGAGAAAATAGCGGGAGAAAAAAAACGTGCACTTGGTACCCTATCGAACCTGGCAAGTTGCTTAGCTCGTGTTCCTGTAAACGTTGAGAGTTTTAACGAAGTCTCACTGGCAGGTATGTTGGCACTCGCAAATAACGTGCGGCCAGAGATTTTTCTAGCGGTTGATGGTGTCAACGATGAATATGCAGCTTCCGGCCAAGGAACACATTCAGAATTTCAAGCGCTGAAAGAAAACTTTCAGTCAATAATTGGAAAAACGAATACTTCAGATGGATACTTCTTGTCATGTGATGATAAATTAAAATCTGTACCCTTCCAACCTACGCGGTTTGCTGTAGATCCATATTTTATTGAAGGCGGAAAGCGGTATGAAATAACTCTAACTTCTGAACTTGCGACTTACACACTAGGCGCAGTCAACGAACTGTGCAAGCCTAACGAGTAGTAGAACAAGCTGTTCTCCACGTGCCGATATCGACTCCATCGTTAACTATAAACTCACCATTGAGCTGCGGATGACTTGGCGTTAATTTGAATTTACCCTTTTTAAAAGTAACCTTGTGGCAGGTCGGAGGAGATACTAAATCTGATATACACAGCTGTGACTCATCAGACTGGCTATACTCAAGCCTTTGTTCTTCTCCCGTTGATGTAGCGATAACAACACCACCACCTGGACAGAAAATACCGACTTGGTACGACGCTCGTCCCATAGGACACCAGGTTACGTTTGAGACAACCGATGAAATCTCAGCATTTGTTAATTCTAGGGGGGTTCTAAATACCAGCCCAAATTTGGGATTTGATTTATATTTATTGTCAATGTTAAGGAGAAATTGGCTGAAAGAAGCTGTTTCCGATTGATTGAAAACAAATTCACGGATTGCTTCGGCACGAATACGCAATCCATTGGCAATACAGGCATTAAATAATTTTCGTTGAGGCAGCCAAGACTCATACGTCTCTCGATCGAGCGTCGGCACGAGATGTCGACAGTCTGTCGAAGGAGGCTCTGTTGATAAAGCCCAAACCGCCGGGCCGCCTAATCTACCCGCTGCCGCCTGCTGATCCAGTTTTGAATCGATCTCACCAAAACAACTACGACCAAGTCTGAAACAACGCTCATATGGATAGAGTTCGTATGATTCTGCTGCGCGATCGAACCGATCAGCTGCAGCCAATTGAGGGCCCAAGTCCTGTGGGGGCAGAGGTGGGTTGAAATGACAGTGCTGAAATCCAAGCGAATGAGAAAGGCTCGGCCAAATCAGCACTGATGTAAGCAGAGCACCTGCGAATTTACAACGCATTGGTAGACTCGCAAATGCATCTATCTTGAGATGAGGCCGAGTTGAACCAATTGTTGATTACCATTGCCCCTCCGATGCGAAGTTACCCAAACAAGAACGAATAAAGTAACACACAAGGTTCAAAGCTGGGATCTATTTATGACAGGATATTGAGTTTATAGCTCTTGATAGATTTTATCGTTTGCCGCTAATTTAGCGAACAGTTCGTCACTCAATGCGAATATCTTTGTTTAGCTCTGCCCACAAGGAATGTGCGTACACATCGCCATGTGCACACCAAAAACATGGCGCAATCCTTAAGGTGATAAATGATCCCTATTTCCATGCGGTGACCATTGCTTGCAGACTAGATTGTTAAATTTACTCGGTAAAATAAATCGGAATCAAACACTCTCAAGTTCGACGGTATTTATTAGAGTGTCTTGATAGCCTATTTCTGGGATTTTCATTAAAATAGACGGTGTATCAGCTCCGGTAAAAAGAAGCGCGGCAAACCATGAAATCAATTGATGAACAAGCAAAAGCACTCCGCGACTTAAAAAGGTCAGGGGTGCTTGATCAGGCATTGAGATTTAGTAAGCTATTTGAGCAGCAGAGTAATCTCTATGCAATTACCGGTGGAGCGCAGGCTGAGGCATTAAAGGCAATTACCGATGGAGCGCAGGCTGAGGCATTAAAGGCAATTACCGGTGGAGCGCAGGCTGAGGCATTAAAGGCAATTACCGGTGGAGCGCGTGCCGAGGCATTAAAGGCAATTACCGGTGGAGCGCAGGCCGAGGCATTGAAGGCAATTTCCGGTGGAGTGCGTGCCGAGGCATTGAAAGCCATTTCCGGTGGAGCGCGTGCCGAGGCATTAAAGGCAATTACCGGTGGAGCGCAGGGCGAGGCATTGAAGGCCATCTCCGGTGGAGCGCAGGCCGAGGCATTGAAAGCTATTTCCACTGGAGCGCATGCTGAGGCATTGAGAGCGATTACAGGCGGCGCGTACACTAACGCCTTCAACGAAGGCACAGGTAGTGCTTATGCGCGCATCTCTGATGTGCTTAACAACTCGAACAAATGGCGTAGACCCGAGATCGCTGCGGCTGCGGCTGCGCGAACTGGTAACATCAACAATCGCTTAGCTGAAATGATGACTGTTGGTTATGGTTCAAAGAAAATAGCGGGTGTGATGAGCGGTGAATATTTTGCAAAAAGCGCTCTCGCAGGTCTCGGCAGTGTAGCGCGTTTGTTCGACGATGAGCAGTGGGACAATGTTGAACTCGAAGCGATTAATGATGGTTCTATATCAATAGATGGAGAAGTGGTTGATCTTCTAAAGATTAATCGAAGTATCGAAGAAATAGCTGAGAACTCTGATAGCGTTGAAGATTTTTTTGCACAGCTTGTGGCTTGGATCGAAAGTGTCGCAGGAGTATTTAAACTCGTAACAGCTAGTTATGTTTTCAAAGAAATAGTACTTCCGATTTTAATCGTAACAGTTGTGATGAACCACGGAAATATTTTGTGTTGGTCTCCTCAATGCGCGGGCATGGATCCTCTTCCCGCCATACAAAAGGTTATTAGTCAAACGAACTACGAATTCTCATCTGAATTATTATCAAACTATCGTGTAGTGACTGCCTCATCCGGCCTAATTGTTAGAAGTATCGGAAATAGAAAAGGCGATAGAATTGGAGGTCTTTCATTTGGTACACGAGTTGAGCTTATCTCCAAATCTAAAAATTGGGCGTTGATAGAGTACTACGATTCAGAATTAAATGAGTACCAACAGGGATGGGTGTTTAGCAGATATCTAAGGAAATTTAATCAAAACTGAATTTTTCTGCACCTACATTTGCGTAGTAATAAGTTCTTAAACGGTTGCTGCGCGTTGTATATTTCACATTTATTAGTGAAATGCTGATCGTAGGCCTAACATCTTGCCATCAACAACACTTGACGATGACTGACCAGAGTGAAAGAAGAGCCAAGTGATTGCTGCATAGCTCAGTTTGGTGTGGACACGTAATCGTTACTCTCTCGTTCTAATGGCCAAAAAAGTTCATTTCCACTCTTTCACAACAGGCTTATCCCAAAATTAAGACGTGTACGTAGCCAATTAGGGCTACCCAGCGAAGTAACTTGCTATAGCTCCAGCAGCAGCCACCATAGAAGCAATCATAGTTATCCAAAGTTTGATTTGGCCGTGTCGAGCCTTCGATTCTTCTCTATATTGATCGAGCAAATTCCTAACGCCCGCATTAGTCAATACCTTTTCCGTTCCAGATGGGTCTCCGTGGATGCTGTGTGCCGTCCTTGTCCAGTACTCATCACCATTTTCGGGAATGGCCAAATGGTATTTGGAGGCTCTGCGGATCCATGTCAGGGTTCGATAGTACAAGATATTATCGTCGATCCAATGATAATCATCGCTTGTATAGACATCAAATCCATGTGTAATTTCCAAATGCCGTAGCTTTAGCTGATACTTCCAGTCGGCCAATCGGTTGCCTAAGAAATAATACCAGTAGTTTCTAATTGTTTTTCTCATAGTCTCTCTGCTTGAGGTGGTTGACGCCACCTGCCTCCGACTAACTAAGTCAGGCAAAATTCAAACCTAGCTGGGGATTGGGAAGCGCTCCCAAAACTTGCAGTGCAGTAGCATACACGCCTACCAGCTGCCATCAGGGACCCTTGGAGGCTGATACACGTTCTTGCGTAGCCAGGTTGTGTGGCAGGATCAAGTGTTTGCAGTATCACCGTTAGGTGTGGTCAAAAGATGCCGGCACTCCGCACCATATATACAAATAAGATAGTTTCATTATCACACCAAAATTCATATTGTGGCCAGTTTGTTGCTGGTGGTTAAACCCAATGATTAGAACAATATTTAAGAGACAACAATGAAGAAAGAAGATCTGGAGCTAAAATATTGTTTACCCTTTGTCGAAGCTCTTGAATCTAAAAACGACTTCAGATCTTGGGTTCTATCGAGAACACCATTTCGAGATATAGCTTCCAGTAGCAGATTGATGCTCGACGAAATGATTGAAAAAAGACCAAAAGCAAATTATTACTGGCGATCGTTTTACACTGAAACATGTCGTTGCGCTGGGGATTGTGGACAGGAAACTGACATTCTATTTGTCTTCGAATCTAACAATTCCAAATTTGCAATTCACTTTGAAGTAAAGCACCCGACTGATAAGTTTGAACACGGGGGGAGACAGGCTGCGTCTTATCCAGTTCGCGCTGCATGCTGGGCCTGCTCTGAAAACGGGCCAAAGACTTTAGTTCCTCATGAACGAGCAGCAACGGCTTTGCTATGCTCAGAAAAAAAGCTTAACAAGTTTGCACCTAACTTAGTTCACTTCGACACTGTATTTACATTTGAAGAAATTTACAAAAATTTCCCAAGCGTATACCCTGATTTTTTTTAAGCATCTGAAGTTCGCTTATTCTTTGTTCAATTTGAAAGTTAATTCTCGACACACCTAACATCGCGCATGAGCCGCAGTTGAGGCTGACGCCTTTGAGCGTCAAGGTCAACTGTCAGCTCCATGCGTCTCGTTAGATTTCAGGACTTCATGAGCTCGAAGATACGTGTTCATGTATCATCATACCCATGCCTACAATTGAAGAGACTCGCAAAGAGCTATCCGACGCTCACAAATTATTGGTTCAACAGGTCAACTATACTGCCAAGTATTGTATGGGCTGCAGATCCGGTGAGAAACTATCCAGTCAAATACAATCTACCAACCAAGCATGGCCACCGAACGTAGACTCTCTGCTTGCAGCAGATTCTCTTATATACAGGCTTGCTGCACTGAAATGGCATATTAGCTTGCTGAGAAATATTCAGGGTCAGGAGTCGAAAAATTTGATGGACGCTCACGGGACGCACGGACCATCACCTCAAGAAGTCAATAATTCTTTGTCCAGAATGGGCTTTGTTTTTGACGACATAGTTTTTAATTCAGTTTCTATTTTTGACTATCTCGCTAAGTTTATTTGCGCTGTTCACTTTCCGGGTAAAGACGGTGCCAGAAGAGACTGGCGAGGACTCGTGAAACCCAAGAATCGTTTGAAGCTTTTGGATGATGAGTTGTCGGACAAAGTAAATACTATAAATTATTCTTGGTTTCGGGGTCTCGATAAACTACGGAGTCATATTATTCACAATATGGTCGAAGTTGGGGGCGTAGAACTCGAAACAAATGAACTTGAAACTGGAACTGAATTCTACTTTGACTTTTTCATGCCTGAAAGAGCGACGAATGATCTATCTGTTTTTGCTTCAGGTGACAAGTTCAGCATCGAACCAGGAGCGACACTTATAGCGCTCCAAAGTTTCGCTAGGGTAAGCGAGGTTTTGTCTTGCATTTCGAAAATCGAGTATCAATGCTTGAAAAATCCAAGCTCATTGGACTGTATCAGCAAGCCATTAGATCCAAGCCGTCCTTAAGCCGATGGGCAATTGCCGAGTGAAAGCTAGCAATCTAATTAAACATCAAGGTGAAGTATTTGAACGCATCAAATTGACGATATTCCCCCACCATATCAGTCTCTAACCCGACACCTAAGCACAGCTGCTTTGGCAGTGTGAGGAACTTGGATTAGCCATCGACGCAAGCTTGGATGCGGTATAATTGACGAAACGTTGCTTTCCGAGTGTTTTTATATCTTGGAATATCTACAAATTCTGTTGTCGTAAAAACGTTGTTGATCAAAATACGTATCAGCTTGTTTATTAAGAGTTTTTCGTCTACTAACAACATTTTTAACATATTTCAGATCCGTATAAAATTACTTTGATCGCTGCTACTATGACTGCCTAGATGCCACCCAAGGATTGCCTTTTGCGTTTTATGTTCGCGCAGGGTCTGATGGCACAGGAACACGGCGAGCTATAGAGAGCATCGCTACCGGTTTACGCTGGCGCGTTGTTCAAGAGCCTTTGATCTGTAAAGGTGAGTTTACCGAGGAGTTTATTGCTCAGTGTGAAGATCTCGGTTCAACAATGGCCGCAAGCTTAGAGGCAGGAATCATCTGAATATTCTTGCCGATAGAATATCTTGATGACTTTTGGCACATTCACACAAGCAATGGAAAGTAAGGTAGACAATCAGTGAACGCTCAAAGATGAGCGTTCACTGTTACATCCTAGAGCGCGCTACGCTCGGAAAACTTCTACAATCAAGAACGAATGCAAGTTAGGTGCAGTTGAAGTTATCGTTAACGAGAGAGACGTTGTATATACCGCTATTTCCGTTCTCGAATGTAACGAAGACCGGGCCCTGCCAATACAACCCTGCCGGAACTCCAAAATACACTTGCGCTGGAACTTCGAAACGACCAAGTGTCGTGTTGAATCTTGCGCCTTGTGGAAGAGGATACGTTGCTGAGTCATATAGCTCCCAACTTGCAACGTTTTCAAGTGTGCTCGCCATAAAATAATCAAATGCACCAACTGGTGTTGTGTACAACGACGAAACAATAAAGAAGTTCTGCAAAGGAATGTAATCAGAATCGCCCTCACAGTTCAACACTCCGTATAGCTCACCAAGTGTGCCTGGATCTACTGGATCTACTGGGTCTACTGGGTCCACCGGATCAACTAGGTCTACTGGATCATTTAACACGATGCATCCAGTTGTACTTTCTCCAGTCTCACAGCTGTCGTTTCCAGCGCCGCCTCTTATGGAGTCATTGCCAGCACCACCGCTTAACACGTCAGAGCCACGTTGGCCTAAAAGCGTGTCATCACCTGGGCCACCAAACAGTACATCGTTACCTTTGCCACCAACGATTCGATCATTATCGTTACCGCCGATAAGCGTGTCATCGCCTTTTCCACCGTGTATGCGATCGTTACCGCCCTCGCCGCACGACATGTCATCGCCGTTTTTCGAGAATATTTTATCGTCGCCATCGGTTCCGACAATAACATCGTCACCTTGAGTGCCGACGAGACGTCCTCTATATTTCCTACCGTCTAACTTACCACCCACAATCGTATTGTTACTATCGACGTATACCGTAGCTTGTATACCAAATTATCCAGGCACATCTAACGCTCAAGAAAAAACCTTCACTGGCATTTTAAGCTGGCTGCAAATTCGCGTAAGCCACAACCAACCACTTACTACCCGCATCTTCAAAGTTAACTTGCACCCTCGCCTGCTGACCACGGCCTTCATGGTCAAGTACAATGCCCATCCCAAATTTTCCGTGTTGAACCATTTGTCCTATTTGAATTCCGAAATCACTTTCTTCCTGAAAACGTGGAGATTCAGTGGCATTGTATACAGGCAAGCTGACGCTCATGCGCGGTCGAATTTCTTCGAGTAAGTTCGAAGGTAGTTCGCCAACAAACTTGGAAGGTGGGTTGTATTGATCTTTACCATAGAGTCGTCGTTGCTCCGCCATGGTGAGATAGAGTTTCTTTTCGGCACGAGTGATACCAACGTAACAAAGCCGTCTTTCTTCCTCAAGCTTGGCTGGGTCTTCCATTGATCGCTGGTGCGGAAACAATCCTTGCTCCATACCCGCTAAATACACCACTTGGAATTCTAACCCTTTGGCTGAGTGCAACGTCATCAGTTGCACCGCGTCTTCGTCCGCTTCAGCTTGCCCATCACCTGACTCAAGCGCTGCGTGCGCTAGAAACTCATCCAGAATAATGGCTTCTGGGTCTTCGGTGAAGTTCAAAGAGTAAGTGCGTGCAGCGTTACTGAGCTCTTCTACGTTCTCCACACGACTTTGCCCGCGCTCAGAGGAGTCTTTCTTAAAGTGATCGAGTAAACCAGAGAGCTCACTGACCGTCTCAACTTGTGACGGTAAAGATTGCTCAACAATAGCTTCAGCCATCGCTTCAATTAAGCTAACAAACTTGCCCACCGCAGTCGCCGCTCGTGCTGTTAAGCCTTTGTTCTCAACGACGGCTTTAGCAGCTTCCCACATGGAGCAATCTGCATCACGTGCAAAGCTTCGTATTTGTGCAACCGTTTTATCACCGATGCCTCGTGCAGGTTGATTAACAACACGTTCAAACGAGACGTCGTCTAGGTGATGAGACACCAGGCGTAGATAAGCGAGTGTGTCCTTTATTTCTGCTCGTTCAAAATACCGTAAACCACCATAGACGCGATATTTAACGGCACCTGCAACGAGGTATTCCTCTATTACACGAGACTGTGCATTAGACCGATATAAGATCGCACAATCACGACGACGTCCGCCTTTGTCGCTGATGTAATCAAGAATTGACTCAACGATAAATCGAGCTTCATCCGTTTCGTTATAAGCGTTATACAGCGTTATAAGTTCGCCTTCTCCATCTGCAGTCCACAGATTTTTCCCAAGACGCCCACCATTACAATCGATTAGAGCATTTGCCGCTTCCAGAATGTTGCCACTTGAACGATAGTTTTGTTCAAGACGCACGACCGCTGCATCAGGAAAGTCTTTATTGAAATTCAGAATGTTTTCTACGCGTGCCCCACGCCATGCGTAAATGGATTGATCATCATCACCAACTGCAAACACGTTGCCGGTGTCGCCTGCCATAAGCCGGACCCAGGCATATTGGATGGCATTGGTGTCTTGAAATTCATCGATCAGTAAATGGGAGTAGCGTTGGCGGTAAACTTTTAATAGCGTCTCGTTATCTCGCAGTGTTTCAAGCGCCCTAAGCAATAGCTCAGCGAAATCTACCGCACCAGCTCGCTGACATGCAGCTTCATATGCACTGTAGATTCGGACATATTGCGCAGTGGTTGCATCTTGTTGATCGTCGATGTGTTGCGGGCGTCGGCCCTCATCTTTGTGTCCATTGATGAACCATTGAACCTGTTTGGGCGGATAATGTGCATCGTCGAGTTCAAGCGTTCTAAGCGTACGTTTAACCAACCGCAACTGATCGTCGGAGTCTAGAATTTGAAACGCTTTGGGCAAGCCTGCTTCCTGCCAGTGTTGACGTAGAAAACGATGCGATATGCCGTGGAACGTACCCAGCCACATGGAGGCGACGTTCATTCCGAGCAAATGCTCAACACGGTGCCGCATTTCACGCGCAGCCTTGTTGGTGAAGGTCACCGCCATAATGCCAAACGGGGATACGCCCTCCACTCGGTGGAGCCAGGCTATACGGTTCGTTAGAACACGGGTTTTACCACTACCGGCGCCAGCAAGCACCAACAGGTGTCCGTTGGGGGCGGTAACAGCTTCGCGTTGCGCTGAGTTCAGCGAATCAATTAGATCAGAGACGTCCATACCGACATGGTAACAACGCAGACAGTGGAGTGCACCAAAATCACACTGTTTATTTCACCAGTTGTGTGAAAAATTCGTTTTCGTCAATAAACACTGAGTAAATTGGAGCGTTCTGATGCGCTGCGGTGACCGAACTGCGCATATCTAAACAAAACTATATAACGCACTCTAAACCTCATTAAGGCTAGATTACTTACTTAGATGCTATTGTTACCGATAAGTTACTGGCCAATAGGGTAATGTACGAACATGCATAAAAATCACCTAAAGTGATGTTTTTTCAGTGGCGCAGGTGAGGCTCCAACCGTACAAGGCTAAGTGCCTGCACATGAATATTTCTTTTAAAGAAAAACGTAATTTAGGAGAACTTCGTGGCTGATACAGAACTTTTAGGAGTCATGACAGATAAGAATCAAAATAATAAATTTGATTCTCAAGAAAAAATTCGCAACACCTACACACCCGAAATTGTGATAGCGCTTTGTGGCCCAATGGGAACACCCTTGCATGAAGTAGCAGCAACTTTTAAAAAAATATTAGAAAGTCATGACTTTGGCTATGAACAGGTAAATGTTATCCGGCTAAGTGAAATCATACGAAAACTAAAAGGGTTAAAAGAGAGCGAAGTAAGCTTAGATGATCTAATTAGCGCTGGAAACGAACTCAGAGAGCAGTCTGGCAATGCCATATTAGTACAACATGCAATTCGTGAAATTTATCTTGCAAGGCAGAAAACGGGGACTGGCGAAACAGGTTCCGATGATGTTCCCAAGATTGAGCCTGGAGCAGTGATACCCACGAAAGTTACAAAAGTTTGCCATATAATTAATTCAATCAAGAACAATGATGAACTGACTATGCTGCGACAGGTTTACGGAGACATGCTACACGTCTTTGGAGTTTATGCACCTATCGAATTAAGAATTGAACGCCTAAATAAACAATACGAATCTAGTGATATTTACAATCTGATCGACAGAGACTCAGGTGAAGAAATCAAACATGGGCAGACAGTACGAGACACCTTCCCAAGAGCTGATTTTTTTCTGCGTGCAGATACGGGCACAGACACACAACTAACGAGCCGAGTGCAGAGGTTCTTAGATTTGATGATGGGTGTACGAATAATCACACCAACAATAGCGGAAAGGGCAATGTATGAGGCCTACTCGGCTGCTAGGAATTCTGCCTGTTTATCAAGACAAGTTGGCGCGGCTGTTATTGATAGTACCGGTAACTTATTAGGGGTTGGATGGAACGATGTTCCGAAAGCATTTGGAGGTTTGTATGAGACGCCTGATTATTCAGCATCTATGGATAGCGACCATCGGTGTTGGAATAAAGATGGTGGAAAATGTTTTAACGATGAAGAGAAAGACTTCCTAGCCAAACAAATGACTGATCGGTTATTTGAAAAGAAGTTGATTAAAGATGAAGCGAAAGAAAAAATTTACGATGCCCTAAGACACGATAGCAAGCTGAAGGATCTAATAGAGTTTTCCAGAGCAATTCATGCAGAAATGCACGCCTTACTAAACGCCAGTCAGACTTCCGGCGCAAAACTGAAAAATGGAAAACTCTATGTCACTACTTATCCTTGCCACTCTTGTGCTCGACATATTGTCGCTGCAGGTATCGCTGAAGTTTACTTCTTAGAGCCGTATCGAAAAAGTCTTGCAACGAAACTTCACGCTGATTCCATAACAGAATCAGAGACAGATACAACTAAAGTGCGTATTATGCCGTTCGATGGTGTAGCACCATCAAGATTTTTGAAGTTATTTTCCGCATCAGATATCGGTCGGAAAAATAATGCCGGTAGAATAAATACTCAAACCGTACAGCCAGTCACTGCTATAACTGTGGAAGCAATTCAAACACTTGAGAGCCTCGCGTTCAAAGGTATAAGCTAGAAAAGTATTTATAGACCGGCCAATGGAGTAAGTCATGAAAGAAAAGCCATTCAAAGATGTAAATAAATCTAGAACAGTAATTTCTAATAATTTTTGTGTGCGAACAGGTTACACACCCTCTAATATCCTTGATCGCTCAAAGTCAAATGTTATTGAGATATCGGAGCGTTTAGACGTTAAAAAAGCTCGGCATATAGAAAATGCGTTAAATCGAATTAAATTATTCTGATTTGGATATCTGCATTACTTTGGTTAACCCGGTTTTGTATTATGAAGAGGCAAAAACCGACCCAATAGGTAGTGAAGGCACTTGATACTTACGAGGGTTACGACGCTAATTCGAAACACCCACATGCGGTAAAATGGTGTATGAAGCTCGAAATCGACCAATTACCATCATGAGCACCGCTCGCGTACAGGAAATATTGACCCTAGCCCGCAGTGCAGGCATTGTCACTGTTGATGATCTGACGGTGCGTTTCGACGTAACCCCACAAACCATTCGAAAAGACCTCAATCAGCTGTGCGACGAAGGCACATTAATGCGCACTCACGGCGGTGCACGAATAGCCTCGAATCTTGAAAATGTGGCCTATGAAGCCAGACGCATATTGGCAGGTGACGAAAAGCGTAGCATCGGCCTCGCCGTATCGCAAATGATTCCTAACGGTTCATCCTTGTTCATGAACATTGGGACCACAACAGAAGCATGTGCCAATGCCTTTCTACAACATCGCGATTTAATGGTCATTACCAACAATATTAATGTCGCCAGTATCCTTCGCCCCTGCGATGCTAATAAAGTCATCATCGCATCAGGTGAAGTCCGAAGTTCGGACGGTGGCATTGTGGGTGAATCGGCGGTCGACTTTATCGGACAGTTTAAAGTTGATTATGCAGTGATTGGAGCATCTGGGCTCGATGACGAAGGCGCACTATTAGATTTTGACTACCGAGAGGTTAAGGTGTCGCAGGCAATAATAGAAAACGCGAGACACGTCATTCTGGTTGCAGATGTCAGCAAACACGACAGAATCGCACCGGTTCGCATTGGGCACGTCTCGCAGATTGATTCTTTTGTCACCGACCGGTGTCCGAACGATGAGTACCGTTCGCTGTTAAAAAGTTTCGATGTCGAATGCACCGAAACTTTATTAACGTAAGCTGCGATTACAGTAAGAGGATGTTGTTCTGAGCCGCAATCCAGAAACTAACTACTCAACAGGTTTCCACAAACCTGGAAACGCTTCCAAATCAGCGTCTTCCAAACGACCTTTTACATACATCACGTTAAGGGCGTCTTCATCAAGTACAAGCTCTGCACCTTTTTCATCAACGTATTGCCAAGCACCATAAGTACTCATCAAAAACAGTGTTTCTAAAATGTCGCCGATACGCACGGCATGCTCATTAGCGTATTCACGCAGAGCCATCATAGTGAAAGGCGTTTGCAACCGCTCATACTCACCATTGAGCAAACTAGAGATACCTTCGTCCCACAATGGGTCTAACTGCTGTTGTTCCTGCATCTGACACTACCGATTGACCGATTAGATGAATGAGTATGCAAAGTCATTGCCAGAGCGCAGAATATAGAGTGAAACGGTACAAAAACCGGTGTAGGTATGCGCTTGGAAACAAGTACTGGGAGCACCTAATTGCTATATCAGAGCAATAATTAACTAAATTGAGTAATTTGCACAGGTGTAATACAATGTATACAACCTGCAGCTGAGCATCAATATGGCCACTTCTAACAATATCCTGACCGTCCGAATGCAGGAAGATGAATTAAAAAAATTGGACGAATTGGCCAAGCTGCAAAACCGGCCACGGTCCCAGCTAGTGCAAGAGGCTGTGCGAGAACTTATCCGTTCCAGCGAAGAACTCAAACAACAAGAATTCCACCAGCTTAAAGCACGCTTAGCACCGGCAGTTAAAGAACAATGCGAGCTACTCAAGAAAGTCTCGGTATCCGATGAACACAGGCGTTTCTGAGCGATCACTCTCATGGCACAGTTTGATGTTTATAAAAATACGAGCGACATTTCCTCCAGAGAATTCCCATTTTTGCTAGAAATTCAATCTGATCTATTTGAAGATGTGAATCGAGCGGTTATGGTTCCTCTCGTTCTTGTTTCAACACTGACTAACCTAGACCCCACATTGAATCCAGAGTTCGAGATTGAATCAAAGAACGTGGCGCTATTTCCTTTGGACATTTCTTCAATAGATAAGAATCAGTTCCGAAATCCAGTCAGTAATATCCGAGCAGAGAGTGATCGCGTGATTGCCGCACTGGACTTGCTATTCGCTCGATACTGATTTTATCAATTGCAAAGCACAACTAAACCAATTATGAAGAAAGAACATCCAAATGCCCCTCTACACGGCGTCACACTACAAGTGGTCCTGACAACATTAGTTGATCACTACGGTTGGGATGAGCTTGCAAAAAGAATTAACATCAACTGCTTTAAAAACGAGCCGTCGATTAAGTCATCTCTGAAATACTTACGAAAAACACAATGGGCAAGAGACAAAGTGGAAGCGTTGTATATTTCTACCAAGACGTAGTCGGACGAATTTAATGTCAACGGATTCAACGAGTACAGCGGCACCACCCACATCGGGTTGGCAAGCTAAGCTGAATTGTTCATTTGAAGCTGCACCCAATCGAACGGTGGTTCGACGCGAACATTCTGGGCCACTGAGTATTCAACGCCCGTTCTATCCCGATGGTGATGTTGCACATGTATATCTGCTACACCCACCAGGTGGAGTCGTTGGAGGAGATCGGCTTAATATTAATATTCGTTGTACCAATGGGGCCGCAGGTTTAATTACCACACCAGGCGCTGGAAAATTCTACCGCTCAGAACGAGCAACTGCGACGGTTGAGCAGAGCCTTAAAGCTGATGGCGGTTCATTGGAATGGTTTCCTCAAGAGAACATTTTTTACGATGGCTGTGATGTCAACATTCACACGAAAATCGAACTCGAATCCGATGCAACACTGGCATGGTGGGAAATTAATTGTTTTGGAAACACCCAGGACGCAAACTCGTTCAACAACAGCTCGGTAAGCACTGTATTCGATTTCTATAAGGATTCTCAATTGCTACTACGAGACCGTTTAGTGATCGATGAGCATCACAGTCACTCAGCCAGTTGTGGCTTAAGAGGGCACAGCGTGTCAGGAACACTGGTGTTAACACCAATGCATCAGCACTGTATTGATCAAGTACGAAGTCACATTGCGAACTTGGATGGGTTCTGTACCACCTGTTTTGATTCACTTTTAGTTGTGCGCTATTTAGGTGCAAGCGCCGAGGATGCAAAGCAAGGTTTTATCCAGATTTGGTCGCTGTTGCGATATGCTTTGAACCAACGTCAGCCAATATTGCCGCGTATTTGGGCAACCTAATGCAGGCACTTGTTCGTGTTAAATTATAGAACGACACTCACATACTCCAACTTTTTAAACGAGACTCATTCATGCAGCTTAATCCGCGAGAGAAAGACAAGTTGTTATTGTTCACGGCTGCAATGGTTGCAGAGCGGCGGCTAGAAAGAGGTGTGCGCTTGAACTACCCAGAAGCCATCGCATACATCAGCATGCACATCATGGAATGTGCTCGTGATGGTGAATCGGTTTCAACATTAATGAGCAAAGGTCGCGACTTACTCACTACCGATCAGGTAATGGATGGTGTTGCTGAACTCATTCACGATGTTCAAGTAGAGGCAACATTTCCAGACGGCACCAAGTTAGTCACTGTGCATGAACCTATACAACCCGGCAGGGAAAAAGCCAATGTGATGTCCACGCAACTTCAACCAGGTGAAATACGCTGTGTTGAAGGTGAGATTACGCTGAATGAAGGTCGAGAAACGATCAATGTCGCTGTCATCAATAATGGTGACAGACCCATCCAAGTTGGTTCGCATTATCATTTCTTCGAAACTAATGCCGCATTAGAATTCGATCGAGCAGCTACACGAGGTTTTCGGTTAAACATTGCGGCAGGTACCGCTGTCAGATTCGAGCCAGGTCAGAGGCGATCAATTGAATTGGTTGCCCTATCCGGGAATCGCCGAGTATTTGGTTTCAATCAAGCCGTAATGGGCGATCTTTAGGAGACGAACATGGTGACAATGACAAGAACTGCTTATGCAGAAATGTTCGGCCCAACGACCGGTGACAGAGTTAGGCTGGCCGATACTGACTTGTGGATACGAGTCGAAGATGATCATACGGTTTACGGAGAAGAGGTGAAATTCGGCGGCGGTAAAGTTATTCGAGATGGTATGGGCCAATGCCAAAACGAATCAGCGTTTGTTGTTGACACCATTATCACCAATGCACTCATTGTTGATCATTGGGGAATTGTTAAAGCCGATGTTGGAATCAAAGATGGTCGCATACACGGTATCGGTAAAGCGGGAAACCCGGATATTCAACCAGCCGTCACTATCCCGGTAGGGCCTGGTACTGAAGTGATTGCAGGTGAAGGCATGATTCTTTCTGCCGGTGGAGTTGATGCACATATTCATTTTATCTGCCCACAACAGATTGAAGAGGCGGCCTGCTCTGGCGTGACGACCATGCTCGGTGGTGGCACCGGACCGGCAACTGGAACAAATGCTACAACCTGCACGCCAGGGCCATGGCACATACACCGTATGCTGCAAGCTGCCGATGCCTTTGCGATGAACCTTGGGTTTCTTGGTAAAGGAAATGCAAGTTTGCCAGAAGCGCTACGTGAACAGGTGAGTGCCGGTGCCATAGGATTAAAGCTGCATGAAGATTGGGGAACGACACCGGCGTCTATTGATTGTTGTTTAGGTGTTGCCGATGAAATGGATGTGCAAGTTGCCATTCACACCGACACGCTCAACGAATCAGGCTTCGTTGAATCCTCACTTGCAGCTATGAAAGGTCGAACCATACACACCTACCATACCGAAGGTGCTGGTGGCGGACATGCACCTGATATTATAAAAGCGTGCGGTCAGTCAAATGTATTGCCCTCCTCCACGAATCCCACACGCCCTTATACGGTGAATACCATTGATGAACATTTAGACATGCTAATGGTTTGCCATCACTTAGATCCGGCAATTGCTGAAGATGTTGCATTTGCAGAATCTCGCATTCGACGTGAAACCATTGCAGCAGAAGACATACTGCAAGACCTTGGTGCGTTCTCCATGATTGCATCAGATTCACAAGCGATGGGCCGAGTTGGGGAAGTGGTCTGCAGAACATGGCAAACGGCTCACAAGATGCGTCAGCAACGTGGAAGCTTGGCAGAAGATACACGCGATGAAGATAACAATCGCGTTAAGCGTTATATCGCTAAGTACACAATAAACCCAGCGATAACTCACGGCATAGCGCATGAGGTCGGTTCTGTTGAAGTCGGAAAGCTTGCAGATCTCGTGCTATGGAAACCAGCTTTCTTTGGAAGTAAGCCTGCACTGATCATTAAGGGTGGGATGATATCGAGTGCGCCTATGGGTGACCCTAACGCCTCCATTCCAACACCACAGCCAGTGCACTACCGCCCGATGTTTGGATCGTACGGCGGCGCACGTCATCACACATCGCTCACATTTATGTCTAAAGCGGCTACAGAAAGTGGCATTGCAGAAAAACTTCACTTGCAACATCAAACTGCCAGCGTATCTAACTGTCGTGAAATTACAAAATCAGATATGGTTAACAACGACTGGCAACCCGACATCTCTGTTGACCCACAAACCTATAAAGTAGTGGCCGATGGAGAACACCTTCAATGTGAACCCGCAACAACATTGCCACTAGCTCAGCTCTTTCAATTGTTCTGATCATGATTACTTTCACCCAAGCAGTGCCAGCAGACACAACAGCTCAACATAGCGTTGCTCTGAGCTTTCATCAACGTACTAAAGGCCGTTTACGTATCGTAACTGCCGCCGGACTTGAAGCAGGCATCTTGATTGAGCGTGGGCAACTGTTAGGACACGGTGAAAAACTGGCCAGCGATACTGGAGAGGTTTTAGAAATTCAAGCACTAGAAGAACCTGTGTCCGTTGCCACAACCGATTCTGCGCTTTTGTTTGCTCGTGCGTGCTATCACGTTGGGAATCGCCACGCAGAAGTACAAATTGAATCTAATCAGTTAATTTATCTTCATGATCATGTGATGGATAAAATGTTAACGCAATTGGGCTTACAAGTAGAACAAGCGCAATTACCATTTTCTCCAGAAAATGGTGCCTACTCTGGCGGACATTCTCATTCGCATGATGATCACGAAGAACACTCTCATCATCATGAGCACTGAAACCTCCTCGGTTAATGATTCGTTAGCACAACTTAGGTTACTGCAGTTTCTTAGCCCAATATCGCCTGTGGGTAGTTATAGTTACTCACAAGGGCTTGAATGGGCAGTCAATGCCGGATGGATAATCAATGAGTCTGATTTTCAACTATGGGTTGAAGGCCAAATTGCATCGCAACTGAGCGAGCAAGAATTACCTTTGCTCATCAGGCTGTATCGTGCGGTACAGGCAAGAGACATCGAGGGATTTGAACAATGGAGTCAATTGTCGTTAGCCGTTCGCGACACCGCAGAACTTCGGCAAGAAGAAAAAGATCGAGGTTCAGCCTATTATCGCATTCTAAAAACCATTGACCCTGTTGATGCTATTTGGCCGTGCTCCTGCTTCTTGCAAACACCATTTGCGTCTATGGCTTGGTTTGCTGTTAATCAGAATATTAAAGAAGAATCACTGCTCGCAGCATTTGCACACAATTGGCTCGAGAACAGCCTGTCTACGGCAATGAAAATTATTCCACTGGGACAGTCCACTGGTCAACGTTTGTTGTTTGAACTATCACCACAACTGTTAATGGCAATTGAGCGAAGCTATGCAGTAAGCGATGAGCGAGTGGGGATTTCACTTCCTGCAATGAGCTTTGCAAGTGCTGCGCACGAAACTCAGTACTCGCGAGTTTATCGATCTTGAATTCAAGCAAGTAAAATAAGAAAATGACTATGAATAAATCTGCACCTCTGCGTGTTGGACTAGGTGGGCCTGTTGGTAGTGGCAAAACATCGTTGCTCAATGCGCTATGTCGACAATTAAGAGAAGACTTCAGTATTGCGGTGGTCACCAACGATATTTACACCCGCGAAGATGCCGACTTTCTCGTTCGTAGCCAGACTCTACCTGCAGAACGTATTATCGGGGTTGAAACTGGAGGGTGTCCGCATACCGCCATACGGGAGGATGCTTCAATGAACCTTGCAGCAATTGATCAACTGCAAGAGAAATTCACTGATCTAGATGTCGTGTTTATTGAAAGCGGTGGCGATAATTTAGCAGCTACATTCAGCCCAGAGCTTGCAGACTTAACGCTGTATATCATCGATGTTGCCCAAGGTGAAGAAATCCCCCGCAAGGGAGGACCGGGCATTACCCGTTCGGACATGCTAGTCATAAACAAAACCGATCTTGCACCTTATGTTGACGTATCAATCGATGTCATGCAAAAAGATACTCATCGTATGCGTGACGGTAGACCTTATTGCTTTGCCAGCGTAAAGAACGATGAAGGCATAAAAACCATCGTCGATTTTATTCGCCATGAAGGCATGCTTAATTAAGTGACGGCGTGCAAATTAGTCATGTGGACGCTGAAATTGTGGCGGATTGAGAATACTGGACGCCAGAACAATTGAGCCTGAGCAGCAAGAGACAAGCAATCCAACAAAATCGGCATTGTCGGAATACATATTTACGTTGCTGACAAGATCACGAACCGTCGCTGCCAGCGACGTACTGTAAGCCACCTAACAAATGAGTACGAAAATCCGGTTCAGCGTAACTAGCATCGGTATGTCCGCCGCCTGTGTACCATGATCTTCCGCCGTCGTAGTCGTGATACCAAGCACTCGGGTGATCATCACCCATCGTACCACCGGTATAAGAACGTTCGTCAAGGCTGAGTAGCACATTAACTTGTGCACGCGGGTTGCTCCGGTAGTCATACCACTCGTCGGTACGCGTCCAATTTAAGCTTAAGTGTGCAGTGGATGGATGAGAGCTATCTTCGACGACCTGCGTTGCAGATTGAATCGCCGGATGAGTGTCGAAATAAGCACCGACAAGCGCGCCATACCAAGGCCATTCATACTCAGTAAAGCTTGCCGCATGAATACCCGCATATCCACCTCCAGCACGAATAAAGTTCTCGAACGCTGCTTGCTCATTAGCATCAAGCACGTCACCAGAGGTCATCACCCAAACGACCGCATCGTAGTTATCAAGGTTAGCCGCTGTGAAGACGCCAGCTGAGTCCCCAGCACGATCTGCCTGCATACCAGCAGACGTTGCTATTTCTGCAATCGCATCCACAGCAACTTCTGTTGAGTCATGGCGAAAGTCACGCGTCTCACTAAAAAGCAATACGCGTGGTGAATCTACCAAGCCCGTTCCTGCAATTAATTGATCTAGATTGCTAACGCCATTACCATCGCTATCCCATCGGTCTGTATCAAACTGATCAGCTGTGATTTTAAATTCTTGCGACGTATTGACTCCAGTTTTAAACGTTTGCTCAAAACTACCTAAGGTAACGTCACCATTGTCATCATAAAATGTAACCACCAGCAGGTTTTCAGTGTTCGTCAAAAAGTCATCTGTTACGGACCAAAACTCATCACCGACCCAACTTGCCGTGCTTTCGTTGTCGCCCCAAGCTACACCAACCTTTAATGCATTAGATTGGTAGGCAGGCACTTGAATGTCGAACATAACACTGGTTGAAATGGGCGTCATTGGATCCGGTACAGCCGGGTTTAGATTAGCTGGGTTGCCAGCAGTAGTGTCTTGATCTGCAGGCGTCACATTGTCAGAGCTTGGATTTGTATTTGAAGCAGCTGTATTGTCTGTATTGACTGTATTGCCTGTATTACCTGTATTACCTGTATTACCTGATTCATTTTCAGATGACATATCTCCATTTGGCGCATCTGCTGAACCATCTTCAAACGTGTCTACGCCAGTGGTCGTTTCACTATTGCCATTGACAGATTCAAGCTCTCCACTCGCTACACCATTGTTGACAGTAGTTTGAGTATCGGTAGAGCTTGAACAACCGGCAGCAAACAACGAACAGGCTAATAGCGCGGTCGCTGTGCGAATAGGTGTCAATTTTCTAGGGTGCATAGTGTTTCCAAGAGTCGTTCGCAGTTCAGTACTGCCGAACATAGTAGAACAGACAACCCCTGCATTATAAGTGGGAATAGTGATATTCGATTGGTAGTAGTAAAACAATTGTATCGGCACTATTACCGCTTTAACTTGTCCGATCAGAGTTCGAATTTATCGCGTGTCGAACTTCACATCGATGCTTATTGTTGCGGTGCGGTTTAGTCCGATAAAATTGCCTGGTGCAGGAATGTTTCGCAGCTCTTCTGCTTTATATCATTGAATTTTCGTAGTTTGACATGCCTTCTCAACTTTCCACTGCCCTCAAGTACACCATCAGGGTCGTCTAGCGCAATGCCATTGGTAAGCTCTAGTGACACATAATCTGTATAGGTGAATACACCACCAACACGACTCTTGGGATCATTCTTTTTTAACTCGATGACAGTACCACCATACATCGTGCGGAACGTAATATCGGAATGGATGTTAGTCGCTAGCTCAATGAGTGCATTGACGATTTCAGTTTTGGTTTCATTATTCATTGAAGTTATTCTCTTCGATGGGCGTGTTGTTATGGGCGTGCTCTATGGGTTTGCTACTATGGACTTACTTCTATCGGAGATGCTATCTCGACTATGCAACCGTTTAGATCTCGCACATAAGAAACTATCTGGCCCCACGGCTTTACGCTAGGCGCACTGACAGGTGAACAACCCGATAAAACCGCATTGTCATAAGCTGCGCTCACATCTTGTGTGACAAAACAGATTTCCCATCCTGCTGCTACAGATTCAGGATGGTTGGGGAGAATAGCTAATCCATTCATTTCAGCAGCTTCGTTTCCAGCAAATGCCAAAACAGTATTACCCGTTTCCATTTCTGCATAGAGATTGCTTTCATGAATGAATCGACGCACAACACCAAACGCAGATTCGTAGAATGCAACCGTATCGAGCACGTCTGCCACGAAAATAATCGTATATCCAAGTTTCATCATGGAACTATACAACGCGGCTAATCATTGGTCTTGAATAAATCGGACAGGACTAAGAAAACAACGACGGTGTTACCAAACTCTGAGGAACATTGGATGGGGTGAATCCACCAAAGCGTTTAAATGCACGCGTAAGATGCGCATGATCTGAATACCCACCTTCAAATGCAGCATCAGTGATTGATAGATTATCCCGCTGAATCAGTTTTAAGGTACGATGGAATTGCAGAAGCTGTGAATAGACCTTGGTAGAAAGCCCCACATTGGAACGGAATAGCCTGTTGAGTTGACGAGAAGTACACCCAACATATTCCGAAAGCTTTTCAACTCTCATTCGACCACCGGAACCATGTAAAGTCTCTATTGACCGAATTAGCCGTTGATCAACTACACATGTCGTTGTTATGTCTATTGCCATTGCGAGATGATTTAAGGTTAAGTTGCAACCATTCACTGTTGCAAGCTTAGGCAAGCGTTCAAAAACCGCCTCGCCACGAAGTACGATATCAACTGCACGTTCAAGTTGATCCTGCCAAAGCAGCCCAGCGCTAGCAGGACGCAAACGTAGACCAAGCCAACTATCGCCAGTAGCGTATTCAACCCAATAAGGTTGCGTTGCCGGACCAGTGATTATTGGTGCAGGTGAATTTGAGCTATGCACGTTGTAGCGCAATATGATATCGCACCGCCCATCCGGCAAGATTAAGCTTCGTCCTGCATGGTTAGCTGTAAAAGACCAACGCGCCTCCACTCTTCGCGACGCACTCGGTGTAACAATGGTCTCTTGGAATCCAATTGGAATTGGAATAATAAACTCCCATTAAAACAAACTTAATCGTTCTAGAACACGCAGGCACTAATGATTTATTAAATATTAAATCCTAAAACGAACACTTATAATGAGTACTCGATTGCATAGCATTTTTGTATCACTAGAATAATACGATACACATCACCATTACAGGCTATCGAACAGGTCATTTTCTCGGTCAAAACTCATCAACCACCATGCTACACTACGAGATATCCCGTACTGTACATGCCTTCAAACTGCATCACTTAGAAAGCACAACACCAACCATTGAGTTCAAAATTGTGAAAAAAATGCAATTTAAATCCCTATCACTATCGTTCTTTCGATTGCACTCTGTACAAGCAATATCTTTTAAAAAACTATTTCTGGCAATCATCATTAGTGTATTAGTTTCTGCCTGCAGCAGCTCAAGTTCTACAACAGCAGAGCCAACTGCCAGTAGTGGCTCTACAGCAGGTGAGACAACCACTAACAACACCGATAATGCAGGCAACCCAACAACCTCTGTTGACGGTGGTATAAACACTGAAGGTAATGAGGGTTCATCAGACAACGCAGGAACTGACACACAGCCATCGACCGGTGAAACAACAACAGGCGGGGACACAACAGATGGTGGAAATACACCTGTTGCAAACTTGACTAAATCGGCAACGCTGCCAACAATAAGCGACGACCAACAAGTTAGCTGGAGTTTTGCGGCCACCCCGTCTGGGTTAGAAGTACATATACAACCATTTGTAGAAATGCCATTAGCGAGCAACGGCCAACCCGCCCGTTGGAACGACTTAAGCAGCTTCGGCGATCGTCTATTTGCAGTTGATGAACAAGATGGCCGTGTGTATGAAATTACTGATCGGCGACCTACACTCTGGTTCGATATCAGCAATGCCGTGCAATCGCAAACAGGCCGTGCCCTGGATATTTCAAACACATTCCATGGAGGAGTCAGGGGCATCGCTTTCCATCCCGATTTTGCGACTAATGGGAAGTTCTATGCATCGTTAATGGAACAACGCCCTGACAATACGGAGTTACATAAGTATATTTCTGATGATTCCGCTATCGATGCTGACGGTGTACTTGTGGAATGGACAGCAGACACCACAACCTACACAATTGAACCTGCCAGCTATCGCGAAGTGTTTCGAGTTGGCGTACCCCAGTACGATCACCCCATAAAGCAAATCGCTTTCAACCAAAACACAAATGCAGGTGAAAGTGATTTTGGTCACTTATATATTGCGCACGGTGATGGCAGTATTGCATCAACACTGGCGGGTACAGGTTTGGGTAACAACGCATTGGGTAAGATTATGCGAATCGACCCACTACAAGGTGGTTCTGAAAACTATTCAATCCCTGCTGACAATCCTTTTATTAGCGATACATCTTTGCCAGCAGAGGTCTTTAGTTACGGGCATCGAAATCCACATCATTTAGCGTTCAGCAAAGATGGACATTTAATGACGACCGAAGCCGGTAGAGACAATATTGAAGAAGTTAACTTGGTTGAAAATGGTCAAAACTACGGTTGGTCGCAACGCGAAGGCGCTTATGTACATCTAGACACTGGAAACCTTGGGGCAGGCATTTCGGCTCTGCCAGAAGATGATGCAATTAACGGATTCACGTATCCCGTTGTACAATTTGGCCACACTGGCAGTCTAGGCACTGAATTTACAGGGCAATCATTGGGTGGTGGGCATGTAGTTGAGAACGGTTCACCATTAGACGGTCAGTTTTTCTATATAGATTTCCCTAAATCGGGAATACTCTTCCATTCAGCGCTAGACGATATGTTGCAAGCAAATACAAAAGGCGCGCCTGAAACACTAAGCAGTGCGCAGTCGTTTATTGCAACCGTTAAATTTGATCATGACAGCAATCCAGATACTGCAGCACTCGATAATGACTTGAAACAAATTGTTCAGTCAGCGTCGGGTTACGTAAATCTGAATGATCGGGTGGATGTAAGAATAGAGCAAGGCCCAAACGGCATCATGTATATGATGAGCAAGCGTAATAACATGATCTACCTGGTAACAAGCTCTTTGCCAGGTGGCCCTACTTCCAATGCTGCAAGACCATAAACCAAAAATACAGCAGCTAAAGTGAAAAAGGCTTACCTGCACTAAATGCAGGTAAGCCTTTACTAAATGTTAAGGCTAATATGTCGTTGCAGACCTACGTACCAAACACTGCCTTGTAACTCGTGAATAGAGCTTAGAGTATGCTAACAACCAAAACGTAAGCATCGTCACTTTCAAGGTAACTAGGTAAATCTGCCATACCTCGCTCAAAAACAACTTGCATTGTGTCTCCGAATTGACGACCTAACAAAGACTTCGTCAAATAATCAGGAACACCATTAGTCACACCCGCACGTATAGTTAGAGGGTCGTCAAGTGTGTCTGTCGTATCAACTAGCTCACCCGTGCTCCAACTGTACATGTTGTATTTAACGACAACCGGATCACCAAACTCTATTGCACTACCGGTGCCTTTACTTAATGTTCGTCGTGCAGAAAACTCTGGTGCAAGGCCAGCTGGTTTATCGATGCCAGAACCCTCTGTTACATCTGATACAGTTGGGAACGCAAAGTCATTCGATACGATTGTGTTGTTTACTGCACCAGAATCACCACTTGAACCACCACAAGCACTGAGTACCAGTGTGGCCGATAGCGCAATACCTGCTACCATTTGCTTTTTTAATAATTTCATTTTAAAAGTCCTGAAAAAGTTTAAAGGTCGGAACGGGCAACTATGCCCGTCCTGTTTTTAATTGCTGGCATTCACTACTTGGCAAGCGCTGCCATAGGAGCGTACGGTAACCAGACATCTTCCATCAGAATACTTTTTCCGTTGGATTTCTTAGCACGAGCCATGAACTTATAGTGTTCAACAGCAAGGCTAACAATCTGATGATCGGCAAGACTTGATAGTTCGCCATCATCAACAATGGTATCGCTATTCAGGTCATTCCATATAGCCAATCCGTTTAGTTCAGATTTATTGAGCTGACCATCTGCATTCATATCTAAGGTTGCAAGTTCTGCAAAACCATCAGTGTAAACACCTGGCACATTACCAAACATTTGCAAACCACTGATTTGACCTTTTGCATCATCAGTTACTAATATGCCTGCAGAAGGAGCAAACCATTGGCTTAAAGCTTCATTGATACCGTCATTGTTTAGGTCCACTGAAAACTCACCTACTAGACGTTGAATACGACCCTTGTTATCAAGATCAAGTGCAATTGGCGAGATCAGATCGCGAACACATTCTGTAAGTGCTGATTCAATACCGTCTTCCATAGCACCTACGTAAAATACGGCTAACTGATTAAAACCGTAGTGCGAACCAGTCCATTCAGTTTCCCAGTTACCAAGGTAAGGAATAGTCCAGCGGCTAGCACCGTTTCCAACAAGATAGCGGTGTGAATAGACAGAACCACTCACCGTAATCAGTAGCTTTTTATCGCGATCATAAAAGTTATATTCAGTCGCAAAACCGTTTTCAGTTGCATTGAATATATCAATACCACCGTATACATTACTGCCACCAGTCTCTGTTCTGCACGCTGGTGCATCAGGAGCGTTAGGTAAAACAACAACCGGAGGGTCTGTCAATTCAATAATGACACTTGCTGTGTCATATGAGCCACATGCGCCACGCAAACCATATTCAATAGAGTAGGTACCTGATGCCGTTGTATCGGTAATTTCGAATTGATTTGTTGTTGCGTTAAAAGTAACGTTACCAGGTACGTTATGGCCTAATAAGTTAATCTCGTTTACCGCACCATCGCAAGGCATGTCGTTACCGAGCACAGCAACGTTAAAATTAACACCCATCATCTGTGTTGCTTCATCGTCGTTCGCAACCGTTGGAGCTAAAGCAACTGGCAACATAATGAAGCCACCATTCACGTCTTGAATTGAGCAAGCAGAACCTTCGGCAGTGTTGTTGTCCGCTGGCAAACTAATTACCGGTGTTAGGCTATCGCTACTAATATAGCTTTTACCTGATTGTGCGCTGCTCGCACTTACCGTTGGCTCATGTCCATCAGGTGTAATAAATTGGACCTGATAATCACCTTGCGCTAAATCAGCAAACACATAATTGCCATTTTTATTCGTAGAAATAGTTCTAATTGAACCAGTAGCTGGGTCAACTAAAGTGACGCCAACGTCCGATAGTGTTGAGTCGCTTCCGTCAAACATACCATTGCCATTGCCATCTACCCATGCAACACCACAAATGACCAAATCAGCTGGTGGTACCGGTGGTGCAACTGCAACAAACCCAGCGTCTACACCTGAAACATCAGGGGTAGTTTCTGTTAGGCAAATTTCTGTCGTGGTGCCAGCGGCACCTGCATCGTTATCACCACCAGATGCACCCAGCTCAACGGTGCTGTCTGTAACACCGAAAGTAACCGTGTAGCATGAAGCAATATCGAGGTTGCCAAAGTAATACGCACCAAGAGCATCAGTAGTCGTTTGCTCCAGCACGGCACCGTTGTAGTTTAACGTAACCGGTGTGCCAGTAATGATGTCTTCAACGCTATCAAGTACCGAATCACCGCTTTCATCAAACCAAGATGAACCGGCAATCGAACCTTTTGTTGGCTCTGGCAATGGAGTCGAATCTATTAGTACACAGTCCTGAAAACCTGAACCTTCTTCGCCGTAAATACCGATAGCTGCTGTAACCGTATTAGCAGGAGCTTGTAGCGTTACAGAATAGGCACCAGATACATGCTCTTCAATGTCGGTTACTTTGGAATCCAGCTCATTGTCGTCTGCGTCTAGAAACGCAAGTGTTAGGCTGGCGTACTTAACGACTCGTATGCCACAGGTCATGCTGTAGGTAATGCCAGCTTCAACAGGTGTTGTACGATAAGCACAACCACCTGCATCAAGGTTTGTTACATCGATTGCAGAATCTTCACCACATGACTGCCAAGGTGTCGATAAGTTAGAACTAGTAAACAAATCATCGCTGACCAGCGTAGAGGCACCTGCGGTTGAAGCAACCAAATAGGCACCCACCATCAAGCTAGAAGCTAAATTGAAGGGTCGTATTTTTATCATAGTGATATCCGTTGTAATGAGCACATTCTTCACCTGTCTGGCAAGACTGGCATAAGTGACACGTTTGCAGCAAAGTCAGCTTGACTGTTTGAAAACACAGGTAAAGCTGTAAAAAGATTAAGTACCAATGACTTTGCATAGCTAATATCGTGCCGCGTCGCATAATCAAACGTATCTGTTGATGTAACGCATTGAGGTTTTTGAGGTTTTTGAGGTTTTTGAAGATTTTTCTGCAAAAAAATCAGATTTTAGGTAGTTTGTAGGCTACAGATCTGACGAAACTTTTAACCGCACGCATTTTTGAGATTCAGTCAAAGCAGCGTATTTAAAGAAAGGTAAGAGCCGTTAAGCTGCAGTACTTTCTCGGGTGCGAAACCAACTAAAAGGGTCACAAAAAAGGCCTAACCGCATAGCAATACGATTAAGCCCTTTACTTTTACAACTGATTTCAGCTGACTATTAGGTGCATAGACCAACAGTCGACTAACAACGTTTATAGTAAGCTAACAACCAATACATAAGCGTCTTCACTGTCAAGATACTCTGGCAAGTCCGCCATATTGCGCTCAAAAACAACCTGTATGGTTTCACCAATCTGACGACCAAGCAATGACTTAGTCAAATAATCAGGAACACCATTCGTTACACCTGCTCGAATGGTTAATGGCTCGTCCAACGTATCGGTTGAATCAACCAATTCACCAGTCTGCCAACTGTACATATTGTAGTTAAGTACAACTGGGTCGCCAAATTCAATCGTGCTGCCTGAACCCTTGGTTACCGTACGTCTTGATGAAAACTCAGGTGCTGAACCTTCTGGGGTCTTAATACGGAAACCGTCTGTTGTTTCAGTAACTCCAGGGAATTCAAAGTCACTCGTGAACAATGGCTCACTAGAGTTAGCTGAATCACCACTTGAGCCTCCGCACGCACTGAGTAGCAATGTTGTAGTAAGTGCTATACCTGCTATTAGCTGTTTCTTCGTTAATGTCATTTCTAAAGCCTTAAATAAGTTTAAAGTCGGACGGGTTTGAAACCCGTCCCTTTTTTATGTTTTCAGTATCACTACTTAGAAAGTGAAGCCATAGACGCGTGTGGTAACCATACATCTTCCATGAGAATACTTTTCCCAGTGGACTTTTCAGCTCGCGCCATGAATTTATAGTGATGTACTGCAAGGCTTACAATGTCGTGGTCCGCCAAAGTTGACACCTCTGATTGATCAATCATCGTGTCGCTGTTTAGATCAGTCCAGATAGCTAAACCAGTTAATTCAATGTTAGTTAGCTGACCATCTGCATTCATATCAAGGGTCTGTAGCTCTTCAAATCCATCAGCATAAACACCTGGTATGTTGCCGTACAGATCTTGACCACTGACTTTTCCAGAGGCATTTTTGTTAACTAAAATCCCAGCGGAAGGTGCAAACCATTGGCTTAGGGCTTCGTTGATTCCATCGTTGTCCAAGTCAACCTCAAACGAACCAGAGATGCGTTGTATACGACCCTTGTTTTCCAGATCGAGTGCTATCGGTGAAACTGCTGAGCGAACACACTCAGTTAATTCAGACTCTAGACCGTTCTCGAGTGCGGCAACGTAGTAGACTGAAACTTGGTCATAACCAAATGTAGTTCCATTCCATTCGATTTCCCAGTTACCAATCCAAGGCCCTTCCCACTGATTAGCATCGTTACCAATTAGATTTTTGTGAGTGTACTGCTCTGAATTAACAGTGATGACCAGCTTCTTGTCTCGGTCATACATGTTGTACTCAGTAGCAAACCCGTCTGAGTCAAGATTAAACACATCAACTCCACCGATTGTAGTACTGCCATTTGTTTCAACTCTACAGACAGGGGCATCTGGTGCATTCGGTAATACAACAATTGGTGGCTCTGTTAAATCAATGGTCACGGTAGCAGTGTCATACGAACCGCATACCCCACGCAACCCATACTCTATAGAGTAAGCGCCAGCCTCGATTGTACTGCTAACATCAAACTGCTGTGTTTCAAGATTATAAGTAACGTTGCCAGGTACGTTATGACCTAACAAGTTGACTTCGTGAACACCTTCGCAAGCATCGTCATTGCCCAGTACAGCAATACTAAAATCAACACCAACTTCCTGCGTTACTTCATCATCGTTTGCAATAGTTGGTTCTAGTACCACTGGCAATGCTACAAATGCACCGTTTACCTGCTCAATGGTTATCGCAGAATCCGCAGCTGTATTACCATCGTCTGGTAAGCTAAAAACAGCAGTAAATCCGCTATCGTTTATATAACTTGTTCCTGCCAAAGGGGAGCCTGCATTAGTGGTAGGTTCATACCCATCTGGAATAACAAACTGTATTTGATAGTCACCAGCAACCAAATCACTAAAAACATATTTTCCGTTACTAGTGGTTGTAAAAGTTGCTAGTTGATTTGACGCGCCATCGAACAATATAACGCTAACATTGGCAAACATACTGTCACCTGAATTAGCTCGTCCATTAGCGTCTGCATCTAACCAAGCATACCCGCTAATAGCAAAATCAGCTGGTGGCTCTGGTGGCGCTACAGCCACATATCCGGCATCAATATCAGTAACATCTGCGGCCGATTCGGTTAAACAAACATTAGGAGTTATGCCATTTGCGCCAGCGTCGTTGTCACCGCCTGTGGCCCCAAGCTCTAATGTGCTATCTATTGAGCCGAAGGTAATGGTGTAACACTCTTCAACATCAAGGTTACCGAAGTAATAACTACCATCTGCATCTGTATTGCTTTGGGCGACAAGAATGCCGTTAAACTTCAATATTACTGGCGTTCCCGTGACAATGGGCTCAGCGCTATCGAAAATGGAATCAGCGCTATCATCAAACCACGTAACCCCTGAGATTGAGCCCTTAGTTGGCTGAGGCGCCGGAGTTGAATCTATTAAGGCACAGTCTTGAAAACCTGAACCGGTTTCACCGTAGATACCAATGGCCGCGGTCACTGTTCCAGCCGGTGCTTGTAGTGTGGCTGAGTATGCACCAGACACATGTTCAAATATTTCTGTGACTTCAGGTTCGCCAATCGTATTGTCGTCAGCGTCAAGAAAAGCAAGCGTGATACTGGCATACTTCGAAACAACAACACCGCAAGACAAACTATAGGTTATGCCAGGCTCAGCCGGTGTGGTGCGGTAGGCACAGCCACCAGCGTCAAGGTTGCTTACATCTATCGCAACAGAGCCTGCACCGCAAACCTGCCATGGGGTCGTAAGGGTTGAATTGGTCAATAGATCATCAACAACAAGCGGTGTTGATGCAGCAGCAGTTGAGCCCATCAAGTATGCACTCAGTAATAAACTGGTGCTTATGCTATTAGAAATTCTCGTCATTATCGTTTGTCCGTAGAAAAGAACAAGCTGTCGCCTGTTGGGGTCCTCAACGGGGAGAATTGCGAATTGCGTGCCGGGATCGCATAAAAACTGACACGAAACCGTTATACAGCGTGTCGTCTATGACTTTTGATTAATACGCCAGTCATTGAACATGATTTACATAGTAGGTAAAGCACTTTTTCGGATGGACAGAGGTCGACGCATCTTTTCTAGGACCATTACCAGATAGGACCACTCGCTAATCGGATAAAGGATAGTGTCCAAACTGAATTTCAGCAGTCCAATCAACTAATTCGGAAATAGTACTGCCTCCTGAAGTTGTAGTAACACTAAAAGTAGCTTCGTCACCAGTGTCTGCACTTACACGAAGCACTTCAACACCATCCTTGTTCCTACCAAAGTGCCGGTAGTTAAGTATCTGGAGCTTTCACTTTTGGAGAAAAAGGCTCCTCCAACTCGAGTAAGATTTAGGCCTCCAATTTCATCAATATCGATACCTGAAGTAACAATATTTGAAACTGTCGATCTAAAAATAACTAAGGAAGACAGGCCTTGGACCTCCCGAACTTCCAGTGAACCCACGCTATAAACAGGAAAGCCATACGCGATTACTGATACATTTGTGCCAGAGTAATATGCCTCCGGAAATGGCTCCTCCCCTTTTAGATCCAATTGCTGGTGTAACCATGCAGCTTCCAATTGATATGCGCTAACCGACACGCAACACAAAATCGTTATGGTATTAATACCAATGCGCATGCTACTGAATTCCATCCGCTAACTTAGACGAATATAATTTGATCACCAACACCTTAGCCAGGTTCGCTGTTGGTACAAAAACCAAAGTTAGAGGCGATTATATTGATTTGCTTATTAATACAGTACGCCCAGTGTAGCCGGACAAGCTATCGGAGTTTGGTGCTATGTTGCCAATTTTTTAACGAAAAATGTAAACCGCAATTTCAATTTGCTCCGACCAATTCATGTACGGTAATTTCAGGGCGACAGAAAAAGCGCGCCTCCACAATTGAAGTACCTGCGCCTACTGATGTGTAACCATTCATTCCTTGATAGTCCCAAGCGCCAGCAGCCATCCTCCTTGGCGCATTCATATTGTACTTAATAGGAATTCCGCCAGGTAGACAAATCTGTCCACCATGAGTGTGTCCGCATAAGTAAGCGTTGATACCAAACTGCGATGCTTGTAAATAAAGATCGGGAGAGTGTGCGAGTAAAATCGAACACACTTGAGACTCAACCTTCAGATTGTCGACCGCTCTTTTTAAATCGTGTGTTCGATAATACGCTGGGTCATCAACTCCAATAATGCAAATACGTGCATCATTTAGCGCAACAGTCCGCTGCTCGTTTAGTAGCACCTCAATACCCATAGACTCCATCTGAGGAACCATATGCAACGAATCGTGATTCCCTAGCACAGCAATAACGTCGCTTGTAACAACGTCCCTTATATCTCTAACACCATCCAAAGCCGTACTGATCTCACCAAAACTTCTGTATCGATAGTCACCCGTTAGAACGCATAGATCATAGTCAACTGAGGCGATGGCATTGAACAGGTTATTGGTCGCTAGCTTGTCTCCATTGAAGTGGGGATCGCTGACATGAAGAATACGAAAACCTGAAAAGGGGCTGGGTAAATTATTGAGGGCCAAACACCGGCGTTTTACGCCAATGTCTGCAGCGTTACGTCGACCAATACGACTTAAACCAGATAGTTTTAGCACCCCGTTTAGGATAGTGCGCTGATCAATCTGTTCTAGAAAGTGCTTGGTTGACGTTTGAGTATGAAACGCCTCTTTTCTATTTTCACGCAGCAGCCGAGAATCAATATAGCCTGCTGGAAACCTGTGACTATTCGAATCTATCCATTGTTCAAATAATTTGTCTTCCTTCTCGGTCTTAGCGTCTGAGATCGTAATGTCAGTCACGCCAGGAAAACAACCCTCGTAGCAACAGCCCAAACCCTGCTAGCCCTATTAGCCAACACCACCACGGAATACCAGCATTACCAATCACATGAGCGCTTCCAATTAAAGATGCAGACACCATTAATGAACCACCTGTTACTGCAATCCGCATGAGCTTTGAGCTGTCTGAAGCCCCTCGACGTGGACCTTTACTGTGAAGCCCCGATGGATTACGAGCCATTTCTTTTTGACTTTGCATGTAGTCATGCACAAGCATTGGCATGTGAGGCATAACATCTAAAATCATTGGCGCTTGCTCTACGAACTTGTTCACCAGTGCTTTAGGACCACGCCGCTCCATTACCCACTTCTCCAAATAAGGCTTACCGGTAGCCCAGAGATCGAGCTCGGGGTATAACTGCCTGCCAAGACCTTCAATGTTTAATAGCGTTTTCTGTAATAACACCAACTGAGGTTGCACTTCCATTTCGAAACGTCGCGCTGTTTGAAATAACTGCAATAACACAGCACCAAAGGAGATTTCTGCCAAGGGTTTTTCAAAGATGGGTCCACACACAGATCGAATGGCTGCTTCAAAATCGCTTACCCGAGTATCCGGTGGCACCCAACCGGAATCGACATGAAGCTGTGCTACACGCCGAAAATCCGATCGGAAGAACGCGAGCATATTCTCACCTAAGTACGTTAGGTCCTCATCAGTTAACGAACCAACAATGCCAAAATCTACTGATAAAAATTTAGGGTACGCAGGATTATCAGGAGATACGAATATATTTCCTGGATGCATATCAGCATGAAAATAATTATGGCTAAACAACTGTGTATAGAAAATTTCAACTGCATGCTCAGCCAATTTTTTCATGTCCATATCGATGGCATGCATAGCATCAATATCGCGTATTGGGATGCCAGATATACGCTCCATCACCAATACGTTAGAGCGCGTGTAGTCCCAATGAATCTCAGGTATGTAAAGTATGTCGGAGTCTTTAAAGTTATTACGAAACACCATTGCATTGGATGCTTCGTTAACTAAATTAAGTTCATTATGGATGGTGTGATCATATTCAACGACGACATCTCTTGGCCGCAGACGCCTCCCATCAGCAAATGTAAAGGCAGCCATATCGGCCAACATGTACATAAGCGATATGTCGCGATCGATCATACGTTTGATGCCCGGCCGTAACACTTTAACGACTACGCTTGAGCCATCGTGCAATACCGCACCGTGCACTTGCGCAACCGATGCAGAAGCCATAGGGCTGGATTCAAATTCTGCGAATAACGACTCTACAGAATTCTCTAATGCCTTCTCTATTGTCTCTCGGGCTAGCGCATCAGAAAACGGTTGTACTTGATCTTGTAGCAACGCAAGCTCATCACCGATATCATCTGGTAATAAGTCACGACGAGTGGAAAGCATTTGTCCTAATTTCACAAAAACAGGTCCAAGCTCTTCTAACGCAAGACGGATACGCTCACCGCGGGGCAACTTGCGAGTTTCATCACTCAGCCATCGGGTTGGGGACAGTACAAATGCGTGCCGCAGCCAATCAACTTTGGTGTCTTTGAGAAACAAAGTTTCCAGTCCATACTTGACCATGACTCGTTCGATCGTCAATAGCCTCGACAGGCGTGAAATCATGATGGCTTTTTCATTTTTTCAAGTTGATTCAGACGAGCTTCAATGCGATCGGCATATTCACGTAACTCATCCACTTCTGAACAATGTCTAACAATTTCACTATTCGGTGCCAGTATTTCTGCCTCTTCTTGCAAGTATTCACTGGTGTTGGTTTTCAGGCTTGTATTAGTGTCACTTACCCATGCGCCAAGTTGTGAACCAAACCGTCCTATTTGATGTGCAATGGCATCGCCTGTTATCGGCGCTATAACCTCTTCAGCATCAAATTCAATATTCATAATGAGGTTGCGCAAATGCTCGCCGGTAGACATGTCTCCAGATATTTTTACAGCACCGGTATATAAAGCATCGTTCTGGTTGCGAAGAGACAAAAGATCGATTGCACTACCACTAATGATGGTGTCGGGTTCAGCATCGAAATGGCCTTCTACATCGACTTCACCATCAAGAATGATTAAGTGAAATACTAAAGCCGGCGCAGTGACATCGACACGAATTACCTTGCCCTCAATAGTCGTAAGCGAATCGCTGGTGTGAGGATCCATTCGTAGCACAGTGGCAATACCCTGCTCTATTACGAATGCCAGGGGTAATGGTAGATCCATTATGTTAGACCCTAAATCCTTTGTGCAAAGCAACCACACCACCAGTCATATTGTGATAGCTGGTTTTAAAAAAACCGGCATTGTCCATCATGCCTTTAAGTGTCTCTTGATCTGGATGCATACGAATGCTTTCCGCTAAATAGCGATAGCTTTCGGCATCGTTAGCCACTAGCTTTCCCATAAATGGTAATGCCGTAAAGGAATAAGCATCATAGGCTTTACTAAGCAGCGGCAATACCGGCTTAGAAAATTCAAGCACAAGCAACCTTCCACCCGGTTTTAACACACGATTCATGGATGCAAGTGCGCGGTCTTTATCAGTTACGTTGCGTAAACCAAACGCAATAGTGATGCAATCAAACGTTTCATCTTCAAACGGCAATTGTTCAGCATCAGCCAGGGTGTATTCGATATTTCCAACAATGCCTTTGTTAGTCAGTCTTTCACGGCCCACACTGAGCATCGATGCGTTGATATCAGCCAGTACGACTCGCCCAGAACTACCAACCCGGCGAGAGAATTTGGCAGCCAAGTCACCGGTCCCACCCGCAAGGTCGAGTACATGTTGACCAGGCCGAACGGCAGATTGTGCAACGGTGTAACGTTTCCAAATTCGATGCACACCGAACGACATTAAGTCGTTCATAACATCGTACTTTTCTGCCACTGAATGAAAAACTTCGCCAACTAATCCTGACTTGTCTTCGGCGTCTACTGTTTTATAACCAAAATGTGTTTTCTCGTCAGTCATTATTTAGCCTTGTTGTCCACCGTGCTTGTGGCCGGCTTCAGCCAATCTTGCAAGATAGTTTTTCCAGTTCTCATCATAATATTGCCCAAGCTCATAAAGATGAGTCCAGGTAAAGATGCCAGTGTTATGACCATCATCAAAATGAATCTTTAAAGCATAGTTGCCAGCAGGCTCTAGTTGGTCAATTCCAACCATTTCTTTTCCCACTTGCAGCACTTCTTGTCCACGCCCGTGCCCTTGCACTTCTGCAGACGGTGAAAACACGCGTAAATATTCACACGGCAAATTACAGGTGAAGTCGTCGTCGAAGCTAAGTTCTAACACGCGACTCTTTTGATGTAATTTGATCTCAGTCGGTCTAGCCATGATTTATTCCTTATCTATACAAGCGTGTAAAACTACTAAACTATTTTGCTCGACAATATTTCGTAAAACGTACCAGCTTTATAAAATATATCGGCTCAGATCAACATCTTTAACTAGATCACCTAAGTGGCTATCAACGTAATCTGCGTTGATCACTATGGATGTCCCTGCGTTATCTGATGCATCATATGATGCAGACTCAAGCAAACGCTCCATAACCGTATGCAAACGTCTTGCACCAATGTTTTCAGTGGTCTCATTAACTTGCCACGCAACTTCGGCAATACGGCTGACACCATCATCGGTAAAAGAAAGCTTCACTTTCTCCGTGGCAAGCAGCGCTATTGCTTGATCGGTTAATGAGGCGTCAGGTTCTGTCAGTATTCGTACAAAATCCTCCGTGGTTAGTGGAGTCAGCTCTACCCGAATAGGAAGTCGCCCTTGTAACTCCGGTATTAGATCGGAAGGTTTCGACAGATGAAACGCACCAGATGCTATAAACAAAATGTGATCGGTTTTAACCATGCCGAATTTGGTCGACACCGTACAGCCTTCAACCAATGGAAGTAAATCTCGTTGCACACCTTCCCTGGATACATCGGCATTACTCGAACTTTGTCCACCACCACGGGCAACCTTATCGATTTCATCTAGAAACACGATACCGTTTTGTTCAATATTCTCTAGAGCCTGTGTTTTTAGATCTTCATCGTCCACCAACTTCAAAGCTTCTTCGTCTGTAGCCAACTTCATTGCTTCTTTTACGTTTAACTTACGCGTCTTGGTTTTTCCTTGCCCCCCCATGTTCGCGAACATGCCTTGAAGCTGTTGAGACATTTCCTCCATACCAGGTGGTGCCATAATTTCAACACCCATTGGGCTGGCACTAATGTCGATTTCAATTTCGCGATCGTCAAGGTCACCTTCACGAAGTTTTTTACGGAATTTTTGACGCGTACTGTTCTCTTCCGTTTCTACCACAGTGTAGCCAGCACCACCACGAGCTGGCGGCAGTAAAGCATCGAGAATACGTTCTTCAGCCGCATCTTCAGCACGGTGTCGAACACGCTGTGTTTCGCGTTCGCGAGTTTCTTTTAAAGCGACATCAGCAAGGTCACGAATGATGGATTCGACATCACGGCCGACATAGCCAACCTCTGTGAATTTAGTGGCTTCTACTTTAATGAACGGCGCATTAGCCAAACGGGACAGCCTACGTGCAATCTCTGTTTTACCAACGCCAGTTGGACCGATCATTAATATGTTCTTTGGCGTAATTTCGTTTCGCAGTTCATCGCTAACCTGCATTCGACGCCAACGATTACGCAGAGCAATTGCCACTGAGCGTTTAGCTGCATTTTGCCCAACAATATGTTTATCGAGTTCTTGGACGATCTCTCTTGGGGTCATCTGGGACATGGTTTAGTCGTATTCCAGGGTTTCGATAGTAAGGTTCTTATTGGTATAAATGCAGATGTCTGCCGCGGTTTCAAGACTGTACTTAACAATACTCTGTGCATCGAGCTCAGTATGGTCCATTAAAGCTCTGGCAGCCGACTTTGCAAAATCACCACCTGACCCAATCGCAATGAGTCCATGCTCTGGCTCTATCACATCACCGTTACCGGTAATAACCAGCGAGTTCTTGGCATCAGCCACCGCGAGCAACGCCTCTAAGCGGCGTAACATACGATCTGTGCGCCAATCCTTGGCCAGCTCAACAGCTGCACGGGTCAGGTTACCGCCATGCTCTTCCAGTTTGCCTTCAAAACGTTCAAAAAGTGTGAACGCATCGGCAGTACCCCCAGCAAAGCCAGCTAGTACCTGATTTTTATAGAGTCGACGTACTTTGCGAGCGTTGCCTTTCATAACAACATTGCCCATGCTGACTTGGCCATCGCCACCAATTACCACCTGATTGCCGCGGCGCAGTGAGCAAATGGTGGTTCCACGGTATTGTTCCAACGTTAAACTCCCGAATTTTCCGTGTGTTGTCACACGTTTAAATAGACATCTAGTTTAAACTGTTACCAACACTTCAGTGCGGTATCCTGCACTGAATAGCCACTATTTAGACCGGTTTTTCCGGTCAAACACGCTTTCACGGAAAAGTCTTAATCGAGCATGCAACTGACTGTCCCTCAACGCACTGTCGCAGACGCACAGAGCTTCCCGGTTGAACCGGACGGTGTGAGTCGTTGGTTGGCGAAACTTAATCCCACCAAGTCAGTGAATGATGCAATGGAGGTGTATCGAGGATTACGTCACAGTAATCGACTGCACAACGATCTAAATCGACGTCGAGCAGTTATTGCCTGCTTTATTCCAACCCTTCGCGAACTGAACGTCTCGTTGTTGGAGATCTGTCAGGCGCAGCCACTACCTTTAACCACCGAATTTCAACGTAGTGCTCAGCTACTCGATGGCTTGCTAAGAGAAGAGGCTTTCGCCTTCAAACTACTTCTAGCCGACAGCCCTCAGCCCAGAGGCGAAGATGTCAGGCGTGCAATGCAAGCCCTGGTACGACAAGCAGAAGGACGTGTTCATAGCTATCGGAGCATATCTGAATCTTTGCTTACAGATGCACATCAGTTATTTGATCTAGCTGAAGAATTTTCTTTAGTCGATTCAAATGCAGACGATGAAATTCACAACACAGCTGAACACTATCGGTATATTTTGCTACTCTCCCTGGCAGATTGTCGACAGCACCGAGTGAGACAGCTGGTCCCACTGATGGAGTTCCTAAAAAGTAACGCAGCGGTTATACGCATTCGAAAAAACGCACCCGCTGAATCTTCAAGAGCCGCCAATTTTGCAGTGCATTTAAAACATGGAGCACGTCCGGTACCAGCAACATCGATCGTATTTGATTCTGCCCAGTATGTTCGATGGTTTAATCTGGCTAGCATTCTCACCCGAATCGATGCCCAACTTGCTAAGTCGCGCTCACAAGATACTGCCCTGTTGGGTTCAGAGACCCTCGATAGACAGTCATTTGCGCGCTTACGTGTAACGTTCGCTAAAAGTCGTCAAAGACGTGCTCAGAGAGTTATTAAACACGACAGGCAATTAGTCATGCTAGGCCATAAAGCTATTTGCGCACACCTACATTTAGGTGCCGCAAAAGCGGCTAGCCTCTACGCCGAAAAAGGTGCGCAAGGATTAGCCTCAGGCTACGAAGCACTAGACAAAACTGCCGATGTTATGGATCTGCACGAAGAACAAAATTGGGTCATGCTCAATCATAGTGCGCAAGGTGCGGCACTGTACAGCCCGAACTGCCGCGCCGGAATGGTCCAAGTTGGCGAGCTCATCAGTATGGAAACAACCGACTTCAATGTGAGTAACAGCACCACTGGAAAATCCAATGCATTTATTGGCGTTGTTCGCTGGGTCATCGCAAGCGAAAGCAACGCCATTCGTGTTGGCGTTGAATTTCTGGCAAAAGGTGTGCTACCCATTGGTGTATCGCGATCACATAGCGATGATATCGTTGCAGACGATGCAATGATCATTGCTTGTAAAGTCAAAGAGTCCGTATTGCAGACTATTCTGTTGCCAGCATTTCTCTACCAGACTGGTGATCGACTCACCGTCACTTTGAGCGGCAAGTCCAGACAACTCAAGCTAAATCAATCACTACAAAACAATGGTCTGTTCAGTCATTTCTCACTAAGAGACGTTTAGCCTGATTAGCTTTCTTCTGTAATTTTACTGCGCTTCGCCCGAGGATGCGCATCATCGTATACTTTAGCCAAATGCTGGAAGTCAAGATGCGTATAAACCTGTGTTGTGCTGATATCAGCGTGACCAAGCAATTCCTGCACCGCGCGTAGATCACCACTACTTTCGAGCAAGTGACTGGCAAAAGAATGTCGCAACATGTGCGGGTAGCAATCTCGATTTAAACCTTGTGACTCAGCTAACTTCTTTAAGCGCATCTGAACCGTTCTTGGTGCAATTCGCTTTCCTCTAGAACTTAGAAAAATAGCTGTGTCGTCAGCACCTGGCGTCATGCGCCTGTAGCTTAACCATTTATTAATAGCCTCTACCGCGTGCTTGCCAACAGGTAAATCGCGCACTTTGCCACCTTTACCAGTGACACGTACTTGCCCCACACTTAAATCCAAATCAGCCAAATTCAGACCAACCAATTCAGCCAGTCGTAAGCCCGATGAATACATAAGCTCAAACATGGCAAGATCGCGGCAGATCATTGGGTCGTTTAAATTCTGCGATAGCAACCGACTGACTTCATCAGGGTCGAGTGTGGCAGGCAATGCTTTTTTGTCTTTTGGAGCAAGGATGTCGGATGCAGGATTCACTTCACAACGACCTAGCTTCATTAAGAAGTTGTATAAGCCTCGAACCGCTGAAAGACGTCTGGCAAGACTTCGACCTGCAATGCCTTCTCGATGTTGTTCAGCAATAATCGAACGCACATCTCCGCCGGTTATGCCTTGCCACTCTTCAATCCCACGATTAGTTGCGGAGCGCGCAATGGCTTTCAAGTCACGTGCATAGTTACTGACGGTGTGAGGAGAACAGCGTCTGGCTACACGTAGGTCTTCAAGATAATCATCTATCGCAAGATCGAAGTTGGACATCAGTCTTCTCCAGTTAAGTGAGAGTATCAACTCGGCGACTAAGCACTTCGCCTAGTTGATTAAGAAACATCACCCCTTTGCCAAGAGCAAACCGCGACTCATCCTTACTAGCAAGAACAACCAGCCCAAGCTTGCGGTTATGGACCAGCGGAATCACAGCTGCCGATGCAATATCTTTAGCTTCGGTCCCAAAAATTAATTGTTTTTGTGCATCGTCGAGTTGCCCACATCGAGTTTCGCCTTTTTTGAAAATATCACCGAACAACTCAATACCTGGGTCGGTGTCAGCTAGATGCGTGTATTCGGCGGTAGGGTCTTCCTTAGCTTCAGAGGAAATCAACACCAACCGGACATCATCGGCGCTAAAATTGGTAAGAAGGTTGTTGCGTGTAAGATTCACGACATCATCGATAGATGAAGCTGTGATAATATCTTGGATAAGTCGATGAAGGCGTTGGTGCAATTGCTCGTTCTCACGTGCAACGCTAATGAGATCACGAAGGCTGTTTTCAAGTGTGCAGCACTTGTTGCGCAGCACACTTACCTGCTTTTCGATCAAAGAGACAGCGTCTCCAGTGTGATGTGGAATCGTCAATCGCGGCAACACGTCAGAGTGCTGATTGAAGAAGTCCGGGTTTTTTGTAAGGAACTTCAGTACAGAGTCTGCGTTCGGTACATCACGGCGTTCGGTTTGATCGACTTGCATTAGCTACATTCTTGTTTGGCCCTCAAAGACTGTAGAACATGCGCCAGTCATTTCAATCGAACTATTGAAATCATCCCAGACTATTTTTAATGGCCCACCGGATAAGGTTACATTCACTGTTTTGTCAAGCAAGCCTTGCTTAATACCGACCGCAACAGCTGCACAAGCACCGGTACCACACGCTCTCGTCTCTCCAACACCTCTTTCAAAAACGCGTAATTTGATGTTTGAGGTATCGATTATTTGCATAAACCCAACGTTTACGCGATTAGGAAAAAGTTTGTGTGTTTCGAGCATCGGACCCAGATTTTCAACGTCTGCAGTGTCAACGTTACCAACTTGAAGCACCACATGAGGGTTTCCTATGGACACTGAGCCCACTTCAATTTCTCTGTTATCAACTGAAATTGAGTAGGAATTTTGTTCTTGAGTCGCGATAAAAGGAATGTTCTCTGGGACAAAATTAGGGATGCCCATACTGACCGTGACGTCTTGATTGTCCAACAGACGCAAAACTAGAATCCCACCGGCTGTATTAACGGGTATCGACAGGCTTTTAGTCAGGCCTTTATCGTGGACGTAACGCGCAAAGCAACGTGCTCCATTTCCACAATGCTCAACTTCACCACCATCTGCATTGTAAATTCGATAATCGAACTCAGCCTGGTCAACTGTAGGAGGTTCAATGACCAGCAGCTGATCAAAACCTATGCCAGTATGACGATCGCTAAGCTCTGAAATACGTTCAGATTGGAGTTTCACCTTGCCATCTAAATTATTGATAACAATAAAATCGTTACCTAATCCATGCATTTTTGTGAAGTTAACGACGCTCATCAGGGCAGCAAAGATTCATTAGCAAAAAGCGACTCAACCTCTTCACGCTCGCGAACGATATAGGCCTCATCACCACTGACCATGACTTCAGCGGCCCGCGCTCGAGTGTTGTAGTTAGAACTCATCACAAACCCATATGCGCCAGCCGACATCACAGCCAGCAAATCACCCTGCTTGATGCATAGGCTTCTATCTTTTCCAAGAAAATCCGCCGATTCACAGATGGGACCGACCACATCAAAGTCACGTGCCGGAACATCACTGGGCTCTACAGCTTCGATCGACTGCCAAGCACTATAAAGGGCTGGTCTAATAAGGTCGTTCATTGCAGCATCTACTACTGCAAAATGTTTGTCTTCATTACTTTTCAGGTATTCCACCCGCGTTAGTAAGATTCCAGCAGGTCCGGCGATAAATCGTCCCGGCTCTACCATAATTTCAAGTGTGCGTTCGCCAACGGCATCGATTACACAGGCGGCCCATTCGCCTATATCTAAGGGGGATTCGTCTTCGTAACAAATACCTTGCCCACCGCCCACATCGAGGTGTGACAAAGCAATACCTAAATCTGCCAACTCATCAACTAGCGCTATCAGGCGCTCCAACGCATCTTTATAGGGTGTGATGCTGGTGAGCTGCGAACCGATATGGCAATCCATTCCTTGCACATCGAGCGACGATATCGTTGCCGCTTTTTTGTACACCGCTAATGCATCACTCATGTTGATGCCAAACTTGTTTTCTTTCAAGCCAGTAGAAATATACGGATGCGTCTGGGCATCAACATCTGGATTGACGCGAATTGAGACCGGGGCGACCACTCCCAACGCTTGAGCGATTTCTGCCAATCGATCTAGTTCAGCCTCAGACTCTACGTTAAAACACCGAATGCCAACTTCAAGAGCCTCAGTTAGTTCAGTGCGGGTTTTACCAACCCCAGAGAACACTATTTTTTCCGGCAACCCGCCCGCCGCGAGTACTCTTTTGAGTTCCCCACCGGAAACAATGTCGAAACCAGAACCTAGACGTGCCAATACATCAAGCACCGCTAAGTTCGAGTTCGCCTTCACGGCATAACAAATTAAATGCGGATGACTCTCCAGCGCATCAGCAAATTGCTGCCATGCTGACTCTAAAGCCTCTCGACTATAGACGAACAACGGTGTATCGAAGTCTTCTGCTAACTGAGTACAGGAATAGCTTTGTGCGAAAAGCGAACCCTTGCGTCGGTGAAAATGGTCCATAAGTGGGATTTAGCTTTTTTACAAGTCAGGTTTGAGTGTATCGGACGATTCGGCTTTCTTTTTCTTGGCTTTCTGCTCATCGCTTTTAGCATCTAGATCGTCGAGCAAAGCTTTCTGCTCATCGGTCAGTTCTAGAGGCGCAAGGTACAATTCTCCCTTATTGCCGCAAGCACCAAGGAACAGACACAGCGACAAAAGTGCGCTTTTGTACATCGGTTTCATGCCCAAATCGTCTCGTGAAGTAACGTTTAGAGTATACTCCGACGCGGCACCTGCTCACATCGATTCATAGAATACATGACCAAATTACTCGAATTCATCGAGATTGAAACCGGCGAAAACATCGAATACAGCATTATATGGCTGCACGGTCTCGGGGCTAGTGGCCACGATTTCGAGCCTATTGTGCCTGAACTCAAACTGTTAGCTCGACCTGGCGTTCGATTTCTGTTCCCCCACGCACCCATCAGACCCATTACGGTCAATGATGGCGCGGCTATGCGAGGTTGGTACGACATTAATTCGCTGAACTTCGAATCCAGAGAGCAGGACGATGCTGGAATAGCCGAATCTGTTAGTTCAATTGATGAACTGATCGAACACGAAATATCACGTGGCATTCCTGAAAGCAATATTGTGTTGGCGGGCTTTTCCCAGGGCGGCGCTATTGCACTTCAGGCTGGACTCACTCTCGAGCGAAAAATTGCGGGAGTCATTGCTTTAAGTACCTATCTTCCGATGGATACCGATACGCTGAGCCAAGTTGCAGCTGAGAAAATGCGCATGCCAATATTCATGGCACACGGCTCTCTTGATGATGTCATTCGCTTTGCAATCGCTGAGCAATCTCGCGACAAACTAAAAGCACACGATGCCGCTCTCGAATGGCACGAATACGATATTCCGCACAGTGTGAGCAACGAAGAGGTAGATGACCTATCGATTTGGCTCAGACGTCTTTTCGGTATGTAGTCTCCAATTTAATAAGTGGTGCTGAGACGTTCGCGTCCTTGCAGCACCGCTTGCTTAACTTGAGTTGGAGCGGTTCCACCGATGTGATCACGACTGTTCACAGAACCTTCTAGTGTTAACACACCAAAAACATCCTCCTCAATTTGATCGCTGAATTTTGTAAGCGTCTCAAGCGACATATCAGCAAGGTCGCAAGATTGTTCCACACCATGACGAACTGCAAGCCCAACAACTTCGTGTGCATCTCTGAAAGCTAATCCTTTTCTAACCAAGTAATCTGCCAAGTCAGTAGCTGTAGAAAAGCCTTTACTAGCAGCTTCACGCATAACAGCCTCGTTAGCTTCAATAGCAGGGATCATATCGGCAAACGCACGCAGGCATCCCAACAACGTATCCACAGAATCAAACAAGGGCTCTTTATCTTCTTGATTATCCTTGTTATAAGCCAAAGGTTGGCCTTTCATTAGCGTTAGCAATGACATTAAGTTGCCATAGGTACGGCCTGCTTTACCACGCACCAGCTCAGGTACATCTGGGTTTTTCTTTTGCGGCATGATTGAAGACCCAGTGCAAAAGCGATCGGGTAATTCAATAAAATTAAACTGCGCTGATGTCCATAACACTAACTCTTCTGACATTCGTGATAAATGCATAAGACAAGTTGCAGCGGTTGCACAAAACTCTATGGCGAAGTCTCGATCGCTTACGGCATCGAGTGAGTTTTCGCAAACATCATCAAAACCGAGTAGCTCTTGCGTTATGCGCCGGTCAATCGGATATGAGGTTCCCGCCAAAGCCGCGGCCCCTAGAGGTAGCTTATTGAGGCGTCTGCGGGTATCACCTAAACGATCAAGATCACGCAGTAACATTTCGAACCAGGCCATTAGGTGATGTCCAAAAGTCACTGGCTGAGCGGTTTGTAAATGAGTAAAACCCGGCATGATCGTCGCGTTATGTTTGTCTGCTTGATCAAGCAAACCTTGCATTAGTCGCGTCGCCTCTTGCGCGATTTCATCACAAGCATCACGCAGATATAAGCGTATGTCAGTAGCCACTTGATCGTTACGTGAGCGACCGGTATGAAGGCGTTTACCTGCATCCCCTATGTGCTCTGTAAGTGCCGCTTCGATATTCATGTGCACATCTTCTCGTGCAACCGACCATTCAAATTGACCAGCGGCTATATCAGACTCAATTTTGTCTAATCCTTGATTAATCTTGACGACATCGGCAGCATCGAGAACACCAACCTGTTGCAACATGCTGGCGTGGGCACGGGATCCAGCAATATCCTGACGAAAAAGCCTTTTGTCAAATGTCACCGAAGCTGTGAACGATTCGACAAAAGCGTCGGTATCTTCATCAAAGCGACCACCCCATAGCTTTGCGGCTGAGTCTTTAATCGGTTTATCAGGCGATTTCATAGATCTGTATTGTTATCGGTGCGCAATCGAACAAGTATACTAACAAGCTTTGCCGCGACACCGTGTTCTTATGACTGACCTTATTCGCATTGCTACCCGACAAAGTCCATTGGCCTTATGGCAAGCCAATACGGTTCGCGACCTTTTGAAAGCGCATCACCCTGACCTCAATATTGAGTTATTGCCACTCACAACGAAAGGCGATCGTGAGCAATCGACGTCACTGGCGAAAATTGGCGGTAAAGGTTTGTTTTTGAAGGAACTCGAAACCGCACTACTGAACGGCTCTGCGGATTTAGCGGTGCACTCAATGAAGGATGTCACGGCGCAAATACCAGCGGGTCTCGAAATAAGCACTTTACTGGAACGACACAACCCCGCCGATGCGTTGGTTTCTAACCTGTATAGATCTATCGAAGAACTACCCGATAACGCCATTATTGGCACTTGTAGTCCCAGACGACAAGCGCAATTACTGCACTTTAATCCAACCTTCAAAATAGTCGAACTTCGCGGTAACGTAGGCACAAGACTTGGCAAACTCGATGCCGGAGAATTTGATGCTACGCTGCTTGCCTGTGCCGGACTAGAACGCCTTGGATTGGATGCAAGAATTGCACAAGCCATTCCGTTTGAACATTGCCTGCCAGCGGTTACACAAGGCACTATTGGGGTGGAGATAAGAACGGACAATACAAGAATGAAATCCCTATTAGTGCCGTTAAATCATGAACAGACCGTTTATCGCAGTACAGCTGAACGTGCCTTTAGTGCAAGACTGAACGGAGGATGCTCTGCGCCTATCGCAGCCTATGCCACGATAGAAAACAATCGCCTGTCAATGACAGCTCGTGTTATCGAACTTGATGGAACCCGGTTACTTCATACGAAAAGCACAGCGGATTTTGAAGATGCGCATGTCATGGGCACTAAACTGGCCGTTGAATTACTTGAGCAAGGAGCGCAAGATGTATTGGACAACGCTGAACATGGACTATCCGTTTGAATGAATTTAACAACAAAGTGAGGGTGTTGGTCACTCGCCCCAAACATCAACAATCTCATTTTTTAAAAAGTTGTGAAGATGCTGGCTTAGAGCCTATAACGCTACCATGTATCGATATATTACCCGTTGAATGCAGCATAGATCAAAACGAAATCAGTCAAGCCGACTTAATATTTTTTACTAGTCGCAATGCAGTTGAGTTTGCTAACTTGGTTTTTCCGTTTCCTTGGTCAGGTGCAAATATCTATGCAATAGGCCGCGCAACAGAGCGTGTCTTAGGTAACCACGGCCAAGAATTAATTCACCCTCCAGTGGAACCCTATACCAGCGAAGCATTCCTTGAATGGTATGAAACTCAAGAACCGATTAAATCTGCACTTGTTATAAAAGGAATGGGCGGTCGCGATATTATCGAGTCGCATTTGCAATCTAACAACGTTGACGTTGTTGTAAAACCCGTTTACAAAAGGGTCTCGCCAGTGGTAAGTGACGCCGAACGACAACGCGTGTTTGTCGATACGCCTCCACATATTATTAGCATTACAAGCGACGAAGTACTGCGGAATCTCGTTAATATTGCAGGCCCAGACTACGCCAATATTTTGCATGCAACGCAGCTGGTTGTTAATAGCGAACGATGCGCTGAAATGGCAGTGCGGCTCGGGTTTGATCATAGCCCGAAAGTTGCACACCCACCAGGTGATGTTGGTCAAATGGCGGCAATTATGGATTGTTTGTCTAACATATAAGGTTGCGGGGTCGCTATCTAAAGACTTTTAGTCAACCCATTGAGACACTTTGTTGTTCGTACCGGCCTAGGCGGGCGCCGTGCTCGGCGCAAAAAAAAGGCGCCGATAATCGGCGCCTTTATCCTACAACCGAAGTTGAAAGATAAGTCTACTGAGCAATAACTTCAACTCGACGATTGCGTAGTCGACCTTCTTTTGTGCTGTTTGTATCGATAGGTTGTGATTCACCGTAAGCTTGTGCGTTCATACGCGACATACGAATTCCACGATCGCTCAAGTTATTCAATACAGACTGTGCACGTCGCTCAGAAAGTCCTTGGTTATAGGCTTCAGAACCAACACTGTCTGTATGAGCTGAAATGCTAAGCTGCACATCATCACACTGAACTAACTTATCTGCTGCGCGATCAAGAGTGCGCATACCTTCTGGAGTAAGGTCAGCAGAGTCACTCTTAAAGTTTACACCTTCAAGCACACCGTCGAACTCTTCACACACGTTGGGAGCTTCAACAACTGGTAACGGTGCAGGCTTAATCACCTTCAAGGCTGGAACCACAACTGGAGCAGGCTCAGGTGCTTTAACAATTTCAACTGCCTTACGTGTACGACGAGTACCCATTCGATAAACCATCGCCAATTGACCGTAGTTAATGTCTTCTTCAAATGAGATGGCTTCTGCACGCAGACCCAATCCTACCTTAGTCATGTATTCAACACCTGCGCCAACCAACAATGCCGCACCGTTGTCTTGAACAAAATCTACATTACCAACAGAGCTATTTTCAAGAAACGCTACACCAACACGACCGAACCCAGTCAGGCCTTGACGACGATAGTTATGTCGTTGCTTACCAACATAATAAAGTGCACTAGCACCATGCATGTGGTAGTCGATACGACCCGAAAGACGATCAGCTGGCGCTGACAAACCTGCACTGCCAAGATCAGCAGAATGAGCTTCCAATGAAAAATGTCGGTTTACGTCCATACCTATAGTGACTTGGCCACCACCTTCAACACGGTCATTAACATCGACACCTGGGACTTCACTGGTATCAGGCTCTAAGCGACTGGCACCGATTCCCAGGCCTGCGTAAATGTGGCGGTCAATGCGATTTTCATAGTCATTGTTCGCGTATCGTTGAGCAACCTGCCCGTTGGCTACTGAATCAACTGCCTGTGCGTCGTTAGATGCTAGCGGCATCATTGAACAACCGCCTAGGAGCGACAAAGCCCCTAATGATACTAGTGCTTTCATTTGTTTTGAAGTTTTAGTCATTCTCTCTATCTCCGAGATTTTTTGCAGGCTTAGCGCTAAAAATACGGCGACGCCCAGTTGGTCCACTACGGCGAGCAGAGAACATGCCACCCAAGGCTGCGATTAACATAAGTAATGTGGGGTCAAGTGGCCCTTTAGAGTCAGTCGATATAGAACAACCATTGCCAGCCAAACCAGTGTGTATTTGGCCAACAGGGCCTTCTGGCGTGGCTGCCGCTGGAGCCATCTCTACTTCCAGCACATCTGGTATGCCATTGCCATTGGTATCTGGTAATTCGTTTGCAGCCAAAGGTTGACCATTGTTTGTAAACGGAATGAAACCATTGCCGAATGGGTCGTCATCAAACTGATCGACAATGCCATCACCATCAGAGTCAAGACCACTCACAAAGTCAGCATCAGCAAAATCAGCGATACCATCATTGTCGAGATCAAGCCCGCCAACAACATTGACATCAACTTGGTCACTAATGCCGTCTCCGTCACTGTCAGTCCATGCGTCGACTTGACCGTCTCCATCTGCATCTACACCGCCAGCTTCAACAATGTCTAATTCATTGTCACCATCACTATCCAGATCGAGATGATTGGGTGAACCATCACCATCTGTGTCTAGCCATTCGTTAGCAATAACGTTGTCAGCTAAACCATCGCCATTCAGATCAACAATGTTGTCTAAGATGCCATCACCGTCGGTGTCAGCAGTTGAGCCCGACGATTCGAATACATCAGTTAGACCATCGTTGTCACTGTCAGTATCAAGGTGATCGACTATGCCATCGCCATCACTGTCTTGGTCTGGTAGCGGTGCTATACCGACACCATCATCTTGACCATCACCATTAGCATCAACAAAGTTATCGACGATACCGTCACCGTTAACATCATCACCACCGGCTTCTTGCGTATCACTTAAACCATCGTTATCACTGTCTAAGTCGATGTAGTCGGCAATGCCGTCACCATCGGAATCAATCGGTGCACTTGGGTCTCCAACTTCGTCGCTATCCAGTAGACCGTCGTTGTCCGAGTCGATATCAAGGTAGTCGGGCACACCGTCACCATCGGTATCACCAGTGCTTTCTAAGATATCGAGAATACCGTCACCATCACTGTCAGCTGGTGGTACAACCGGTACCAACGATTCTTGATAGTCAGGAATACCATCACCATCTGTATCAGTTGGGTTAGCTGGGTCGCTACCCGCCTCTTCGTCATCGGCAATGCCATCGTTGTCAGAATCGCTATCCTGGTAGTCAGGAATACCATCGCCATCTGAGTCTGTTGGCAGCGCGCCGGCTGTGGAGGCAAAGTCACCTGCTTCGACGTTGTCAGGAATACCATCGTTGTCAGAATCTTCTTCTAAGAAGTCTGGGATACCGTCACCATCTGTATCAGTAGGATTAGCTGGGTCACTACCGGCTTCCAGGTTGTCGGGTATGCCGTCTCCGTCTGAATCGGTATCCATAAAGTCTGGGATACCGTCACCGTCAGAGTCAGTCGGGTTAGCAGGGTCACTTCCGGCTTCTACCGAATCAGGAATGCCATCGTTATCCGAGTCTTCGTCGAGAAAATCCGGGATACCATCGCCATCAGTGTCAGTCGGGTTAGCAGGGTCGCTTCCAGCTTCTACCGAATCAGGGATACCATCGTTATCAGAATCTTCTTCTAAAAAGTCTGGGATACCATCACCGTCTGTATCCGTTGGTGCATTCGCATCATCGCCCACTTCGACTGAATCAGGGATACCATCGTTATCCGAGTCTTCGTCAAGAAAGTCTGGGATGCCGTCACCGTCTGTGTCAGTCGGGTTAGCAGGATCACTACCCGCTTCGGCTGAATCAGGGATACCATCGTTATCAGAATCTTGCTCTTGATAGTCAGGTGTACCATCACCATCAGAATCAACTGGCGCATCAGGGTCACTACCCGCTTCGACTGAATCTGGGATACCGTCGTTATCAGAATCTTCTTCTAAAAAGTCAGGGATACCGTCACCATCTGTATCAACAGGGTTAGCAGGATCACTACCCGCTTCTACTGAGTCAGGAATGCCATCGCCATCAGAGTCTTCATCAAGATAATCTGGCGTACCGTCTCCATCTGTATCAATCGGGTTAGCTGGGTCATTGCCGACTTCAACTGAATCAGGAATGCCGTCGTTATCAGAATCTTCTTCTAAGAAATCAGGAATGCCATCGCCATCGGTGTCAACGGGTACCAGTGGATTGCCACCAGCCTCAACTGAATCGTCAATGCCATCGTTATCAGAATCGGACTCTAAGAAGTCAGGGATACCATCACCATCGGTGTCTGCCGGTGCAGTTGGATTACTGCCCGCTTCAACCGAATCTGGAATGCCGTCATTGTCTGAATCTTCTTCTAAGAAGTCAGGTGTACCGTCACCGTCAGAATCAACTGGTGCGCTTGGGTCACTACCGGCTTCAACTGTGTCAGGGATGCCGTCACCATCTGAATCTTCATCAAGATAATCAGGCGTACCATCACCGTCGGTGTCGGTCGGCAGCGCGCCGGCTGTGGAGGCCAAGTCTCCAGCTTCAACTGAATCAGGAATACCGTCGTTATCAGAGTCTTGCTCTAAGTAGTCTGGTGTGCCGTCGCCATCTGAATCGATCGGGTTTGCAGGGTCATTGCCTGCTTCAACCGCGTCAGGGATACCATCTCCATCAGAGTCAGCATCATGCGCATCAGGTATACCGTCACCGTCTGTATCAACCAGACCAGATGCGTCGTCAATGCCGTCGCCATCTAGATCGGTACCACCGGTTTGATCAACATCGAACATATCGTCAATGCCATCACCGTCTGTGTCTACACCTGATATATCCGCTTCAACTGAATCGGGTATACCGTCGTTATCGGAATCGATATCAAGATAATCTGGAACGCCGTCACCATCGGTGTCGGTATCCAGCTCCATGGCATCAGGAATGCCGTCACCATCTGAATCTATGTCGAGCACATCAACGGTGCCATCACCATCGGTATCAGGGTTTGGTAGTGGTGCAACTTGAGTCGCATCATCTTGACCATTTCCATCCGCATCGACAAAGCCATCAACAAGACCATCGCCATCTGCATCAATACCGCCTGCTTCAACAACATCAGTCAGACCATCGTTGTCAGAATCAAGTTCAAGGTAGTTAGCCACGCCGTCACCATCGGTATCGGGAACTGGTAGTGGGCTTGCTAGAACCGCATCGTCGATGCCATCACCATCAGTATCGATGAAACCATCAACCACTCCATCACCGTCAGCATCAGTACCGCCTGCTTCTACCGTGTCAGTAATGCCGTCGTTATCAGAATCACCATCAAGATAGTCAGGTACACCATCACCATCAGTGTCAGTGTTGCCTTCCAGTGCATCTGGGATACCATCATTGTCAGAATCTGTGTCTAGGAAGTCAGCAACACCGTCGCCATCACTATCACCAGAACCTTCTAAGCTATCAGGGATACCATCGCCATCTGAATCAGTATCAAGAAAATCAGCAACACCATCACCGTCTGTATCAACATTCATCTCTAACGCATCAAGGATACCGTCGCCATCAGCATCGGTGTCTTGATAATCAGGGATACCATCACCGTCAGTGTCTGGTGCTAACTCGATCGAATCATCAATGCCGTCACCATCAGAGTCTGTGTCGATGTAATCCATGATGCCATCACCGTCTGTATCGACTGGCGTGGCAGGCGCTGCACCTGCTTCTATGGCGTCGCTAATTCCATCACCATCTGAATCGGTATCAAGGAAATCGGGAATGCCATCACCATCGGTATCGCCTGTGCCTTCTAAGCCATCAGGGATGCCGTCATCATCAGAATCAACTTCAAGGAAATCAGGCGTGCCGTCACCGTCACTGTCTACGTTGCCTTCAACGCTGTCGTCGATGCCATCACCGTCTGCGTCCGTATCCTGATAGTCAGGAATGCCATCGCCATCAGTGTCTGGTGCAAGTTCAATTGAATCGTCGATACCGTCGTTGTCAGAATCTTGATCAAGGTAATCTAGAATGCCATCACCGTCTGTATCGACTGGCGTGCCTGGGGCTGCACCGGCTTCAATCGTGTCACTGATGCCGTCGCCGTCTGAGTCTTGATCGAGATAGTCCGGAACACCATCACCATCTGAATCGATGTCACCTTCCACACTGTCTGGAATGCCATCACCATCAGCATCTAGATCTTGATAGTCAGGAATGCCGTCTCCATCGGTATCGGGTGCTTGTTCGATGCTATCGTCAATACCGTCGCCGTCAGAATCTTGATCGAGAAAATCTGGGATGCCGTCGCCGTCAGTATCAACTGGGGCTGCTGGATTCGCGCCTGCTTCTAGAGAATCAGAAATGCCATCGCCATCCGAGTCATTGTCTAGGTAATCAGGAACACCATCGCCATCGGTGTCGCCTGCACCTTCTAAACTATCAGGGATACCATCGTTATCAGAATCCAGTTCAAGGAAATCTGCAACACCGTCACCATCTGTGTCTACGTTGCCTTCAGTTGCATCTGGAATGCCGTCACCATCAGCGTCTAAATCTTGGTAGTCCGCAATACCGTCGCCGTCGGTGTCTGGCGCTTGCTCAATCGAGTCATCGATGCCGTCTCCATCAGAATCTTGGTCGAGGAAATCCATGATGCCATCACCATCGGTGTCGACCGGGGCTGTAGGGTCAGCTCCTGCTTCAAGCGAATCGGGAATGCCGTCACCGTCTGAATCATTGTCGAGGTAATCGGGAACACCATCACCATCTGTATCGCCAGCGCCTTCTAAGCTATCAGGAATGCCGTCGTTGTCAGAATCTAGCTCCAAGAAGTCTGGAGTGCCGTCGCCGTCGGTGTCTACTGGCGCACCTGGGTTTGGACCTGCTTCGATAGCATCATCAATACCATCACCATCGGAATCAGTGTCGAGGTAATCAGGAGTACCGTCACCATCGGTATCACTTGTGCCTTCTACGTTATCTGGAATACCATCGTTATCCGAATCGGTTTCCAGAAAATCTGCGATACCGTCACCATCGGTGTCAACGTTCATTTCTACGCTGTCAAGAATGCCGTCGCCATCTGCATCAACATCTTGATAGTCAGCAATACCATCGCCATCGGTGTCGGGTGCTAATTCTATTGAATCAGGAATGCCATCCGCATCAGAATCTTGATCAAGATAATCAAAGATGCCATCACCGTCAGTGTCCACTGGCAGCGTTCCGGGTGCCGCGCCTGCTTCGATCGCATCGCTAATGCCGTCACCGTCTGAATCTAAATCCAAATAATCAGGTACGCCATCACCATCACTATCGACGTTGCCTTCCAGACTATCAGGGATACCATCACCATCAGAATCTTGATCAAGATAGTTAGCAACACCATCACCATCTGTATCGCCAGCGAGTTCAGCGCTATCAGGGATACCATCTCCATCAGAATCTTGATCGAGGTAATCGGGTGTGCCGTCACCATCTGAATCTACGTTGCCTTCTATAGCATCTGAAATACCATCGCCATCTGAATCGTTGTCGAGATAATCGGGCGTACCGTCACCGTCTGTATCTACATTACCTTCAACGCTATCAGGGATACCGTCGTTATCTGAATCAAGCTCTAGAAAATCTGCAACGCCGTCACCGTCTGTATCTACATTGCCTTCCGTTGCATCCGGAATACCGTCACCATCTGCATCTAAGTCTTGGTAATCGGCTATACCATCACCATCGGTGTCGGGTGCTAATTCAATTGAATCAGCAATGCCGTCACCATCAGAATCTTGATCAAGATAATCAAAGATGCCATCACCGTCAGTATCTACTGGCAGCGCGCCGGCTGTGGAGGCCATGTCACCCGCTTCGATAGAATCTGCAATGCCGTCACCGTCAGAGTCTAAGTCAAGATAATCTGGTACTCCGTCACCATCAGAGTCAACGTTGCCCTCTAAACTATCGGGAATGCCATCGCCATCAGAATCTAAATCTAAGTTGTTTGGTACACCATCACCATCGGTATCGCTAGCAAGTTCAATACTATCTGGTATGCCGTCGCCATCAGAATCTAGGTCGAGAAAGTCTGGTGTACCGTCACCGTCTGTATCAGCAGTGCCTTCTAGGGCATCTGAAATACCATCACCGTCTGAATCGTTGTCGAGAAAATCGGATACACCATCACCATCTGTGTCGACATTCATTTCAACACTATCGGGAATGCCATCACCATCAGCATCTAGATCTTGATAGTCAGGAATGCCGTCTCCATCGGTATCGGGTGCTTGTTCGATGCTATCGTCAATACCGTCGCCGTCAGAATCTTGATCGAGAAAATCTGGGATGCCGTCGCCGTCAGTATCAACTGGGGCTGCTGGATTCGCGCCTGCTTCTAGAGAATCAGAAATGCCATCGCCATCCGAGTCATTGTCTAGGTAATCAGGAACACCATCGCCATCGGTGTCGCCTGCACCTTCTAAACTATCAGGGATACCATCGTTATCAGAATCCAGTTCAAGGAAATCTGCAACACCGTCACCATCTGTGTCTACGTTGCCTTCGGTTGCATCTGGAATGCCATCACCATCAGCGTCTAAATCTTGGTAGTCCGCAATGCCATCACCGTCTGTGTCGCCAGCAAGTTCGATAGCATCATCAATACCGTCGCCATCTGAATCTTGATCAAGGTAATCGAGGATGCCATCACCGTCTGTATCTAAGGGCGTTGCTGGATTTGCGCCAGCTTCAATTGTGTCACTGATGCCGTCGCCATCTGAGTCAGTGTCTAAATAATCAGGTACGCCATCACCATCAGTATCAACGTCGCCTTCAACACTATCTGGGATCCCGTCATTGTCTGAATCAAGATCCAGATAATCGGCTACACCGTCACCGTCGGTGTCGGTCGTTCCTTCGACTGAATCTGGAATACCATCGCCATCTGAATCGGTGTCTTGATAATCAGCAATGCCATCGCCATCACTGTCGCCAGCAAGTTCTGTGTTGTCTGGAATACCATCGCCATCTGAGTCTTGGTCTAGATAATCAGGCGTACCATCACCATCTGTATCTACGGGATTCGCAGGATTCGCACCGGCTTCAATCGAGTCGCTAATGCCATCGCCATCAGAGTCATTGTCAAGGTAGTCAGGTACACCATCACCATCAGTATCACCGTTACCTTCCACACTGTCAGGTATACCATCGTTGTCCGAATCGGTTTCTAGAAAATCGGGGACGCCATCGCCATCTGAATCGACGTTACCTTCTTCGCTATCATCAATACCGTCGCCATCAGAGTCGGTATCTTGATAGTCGGGTGTGCCATCACCATCGGTATCGGCATCTTGCTCAACAGAATCATCAATGCCATCGCCATCTGAATCTTGGTCAAGATAATCGGGAGTTCCATCACCATCGGTGTCTACAGGCGTACCTGGAGATGCGCCAGCTTCAACTGAATCATCGATGCCGTCGCCATCTGAGTCTGTATCAAGGTAATCAGGAACACCATCACCATCTGAATCGCCACTACCTTCTACAGCGTCCGGAATACCATCGCCATCTGAATCAGTATCTTGGAAGTCTGGAACACCGTCACCGTCTGTGTCACCCGCAAGCTCTGTGTTGTCTGGAATGCCATCACCATCTGAATCAAGGTCGATGTTATCAGGAATGCCATCACCATCTGTATCACCACCACCTTCTAATGCGGTAGAAATGCCATCGTTATCATCATCAATATCTCGATAATTGACATCTCCTGCTCCAGGCTGATCCGCATCACTATCAAGTAGCTCTGTGGCTGGGTCAGCTGCTATACCATGGGGATTAAGGTAACTTGCAGCAACGCCATCATCTATGCCGTCGCCATCAGAGTCACTGCCAGTAACGGCTAATCCGTGTTCTGCGCTATCTAGAACTGTGTCGTTATCACTATCAGAATCAATAAAATCTGGTACACCATCAGCGTCGAAATCTTTTGGGGTTACAAAGCTTGCACCTAGTCCAGTAACACCATCGTAGAAGTTTCTAACACCATCGCCATCTGCATCTTCATCAGACACATCACCATCGTTGCTGACATAACCTGAAGTATTCAGATTTTCAATAACATCGGGTATACCGTCACCGTCAGAATCAAGGTCTCGATAATCCGCAACGCCATCGCCGTCAGTGTTTACTGGAACAATACCGATTGAATCAGCCGGTGAAGGGTTAGCGATATCGAAGTCAAATGCATCCATGAGACCATCGCCATCAGAATCTACACTTTCACTGACCGTAATATGGCCGCTTATGTCAGCATCAGCAGCCAACTGTGGAGCCGACGCGCCGGCTTCAAGCATGTCACTTATGCCATCGTTATCACTATCAAGGTCGAGATGATCAGGTTGACCATCTGCATCAGTGTCTATACCACCAAGCTCTTGCACTTGCACATCCATCTCTGGGAAGAATGAAAAAAACATACCCCCATCGCCTGAGTTAAAGACGAACAATGATGCATCCACTTTCGGAGAGTCGAATGTCATCTCCACCGTGTGACCATTGGCACTTCCTGCCATGTTCAGATAAACCTCTGACAAGGTTGTATCAATGGCGGTAATGGTGGTGAACTGGCCGATATTAGTAAGCACATTTGCGCCATCAACATCGCCGTAAACATAAGTTCCCACAGCATCTGAGTTAGCGATATCAACATTGACACTAGCGCCCGATGGAGAACCAATGGCGGTCCATGAACCAGGCTCACCCCAAACATAAGAGTCTCTTACAGCTGTGGCGGAACCACCTGCCGTAAGACTGGAAATATTATTGATCGCGAACGATTCAAGCAAAAAGAAACCTGTTGAATTGGCCGTAGTGTATTTGAGTTCTACAAAATTCGTTGCGGTGTAGCCAGAGCCGGATATTTGGCCGGTTGATGTATTGAAGCTTGGTGCAATTGTCGTGTTAGCGGTTGAATAGATGTCTAGTACGTAGCCCCCAGTTGTATCAGCTAGTCGTAATCCAGTACTGCCATCTGGAATAACGCCTCCAGCACTAACAAAAGCACTTGTCGGAAGCGGCGCTACCTGGTTAAGAGTCACAGTGCTTGATGTCATTCCTTCGTTTATATCGAGGATGCCATCGTTGTCATCATCGATATCGTACACATCGTTGATGCCATCTCCATCGAAATCATCGTCTGCAACACCCGCTCTAACTGGAAAGGCCAACACGCACGAAAAGCCAATAGCGAGTGTTTTTTTCAGGAATAAACTGGACGGTAAGCGGACGGTATATTTCATATAATCTTTTCCAATGGCTTTGCTATCTACAGGAAAACTCCAATGAAACTGGAAACGCATCCAGTTAGTTTCTGACTTTTCCCTGTCAGCAATGCTGACTCAATAGTCCAAAAGGGCTTTCACTTCTAACAAGGCCTAGCGGCTAAACAATAAATCTCTAAACGTTTGTATAACCGGTCAAATAGCTCGCTAAAGGGTCAAATTCAGCGACAATGAAATACTAGAAAGACTTTATCTCATTGTTTTTTAAGACTAAAGCGATGTATTTCAAAATATAATTAATGAGTTCTATTGCCCGTTAACCTACGGCAACAAGACAGTCTTTTACAATTGAAAGACCATCACCCAACAAAGGTGAGAACTACTTCATTAATTACAACGACACTGTGCACCGATCAATCCACAGCTCAACATTGACAATCGTCCTCTTTGAACACAAACGCCTATAGCATTTGCTATTGCTATTGCTAATATCTGGGAGCCTTATGGGTAGTACTAAAGCGGCACATATATAGGGTTTCTTCTCTAGCTAACTTCGTAGATGCCATTTATATTGCTGTTTACAAAAATAGGTTTCTTGTAATCAATAGAGCAATGAATGTACAAACCAGAAAGCAGCAGTTCATGTGTCGCAAAACGATTCAACCTGCTTTCGCTCTGATTTTGCTATGTGTATTAACACTTGGTTCAATGAGCCCAGCGTTAGCGCAAGAGATCAGCGAGCTTAGGAGTGCTGATGCACTTAAGGCTGAATGTCAGTCCTCTTTATTAAAAATATTGAGTTGTAAATTTGTAACCCTTGTAACCTGGACCGATGCACTAATTGGAGACTCAGAAAGTCAATTTAGAATTGCAGAGCTGCATCGACGAGGCTTCTATGAGGGGCCAAATCGATATATCAAAGCGATAAAGTGGTATGCACGTGCAGGAGAACAAAGTCACTGTAGTGCCCAATATTGGGTTTATACATTGTACAAAGAAGGTGCGCAGGGAATTGAAAAAAACCAACAAGAAAGTCATCGTTGGATTGAAAAGAGTGCCATTTCCGGATGCAAAAGTGCATTTCCACTTTACAGCGCTTTGCTCGATACGAATAGCTATCTAAAAACTAAACGCATGGCAGAAGCCGGAGAAAAACGATCGCAACTTAAACTTGCTCTGTCTTACAACAAAGAGGACGGTGTAACGAAAAACAATAACTTTGCTTTCTATTGGATGTTCAAAGCAGCCGAACAAGACTATCCGCTAGCACAATTAAATTTGGGGATTCTGTACTTTAACGGACTTGGTGTAGAAAAAAATGAAGAGCAAGCGTTACGTTGGATAAAAAAATCTGCTGATCAACAACTTCCAAACGCGCTGTTTTTTCTTGGACTTATGTATGCAAACGGTGAAGCTGTAGAAAAAAATATAGCTAAAGCACTGCCTTTACTTTTACAAGCATCAAAGCACGGATTTCACCAAGCTGACGCTACGTTGGCTCAAATCTACACCGAGGGCGATGGAGTTAAAATCGATCTTATAAAAGCTAAACAGCTTAAAGAAAGTGTTCATGTTAACTTCAATTCAAAAGAATCATATTCGCAGTTGGTTAATACATGGTGACTATAACCCTGTAAATGAAGGTCAGATTTAGCGACTAAGCCCCCGCTGCAAGATCTTCACGAATGCATTGCATAAGCCTGCAGACTCTGTGCGATAAGATTGTGGGAGTAAATACCAGGCCCCTGTTTGAATGGCGTCAAATTTCGTCCGGTTACTAAAATATAACCGCCTCAAGCATTCCATAAAGCCGCACCTAGATGCACGTGCCACATGTCGACAAACGCTGCAACGTCAGATTCCTCTGCTGCACGTAGATTAATTTCCGTCACTAACAGTTTCTTTTATGCAGGATTTAGAACATCTTGATAAATTCTGATTAGCTCAAAGAAAGCAAGAGCAGCTATGAAGGCTTCGGGTATTTGCAGAAGTACAGATTTTGACCTGATCTTAGAGAATATTCAAGTTCAAAACTTTACCGCTTATATATCCAACGAATCCCATATGTCATCTACGCGCCGCTGCACATCTTCACTCATCTGAATCGGCTCGCCCCACTCTCGGTCGGTTTCCCCTGGCATTTTATTGGTGGCATCCATCCCCATCTTGCTGCCAAGACCAGACACAGGCGATGCAAAGTCCAAATAATCAATGGGTGTATTGTCAATTAGCGTCGTATCACGTGTTGGGTCCATCCGCGTAGTAATCGCCCAAATCACATCTTCCCATGATCGGACATCAACATCTGCATCGACCACTATGACAAATTTTGTATACATGAACTGACGTAGGAAAGACCAAATCCCCAACATGATTCTTTTCGCATGTCCTGGGTATTGTTTGTTGATACTCACGACTGCCATTCGATAGGAACAGCCTTCTGGGGGTAAATAGAAATCGACTATTTCTGGAAATTGTTTTTGCAATATCGGCACGAACACTTCATTGAGTGCAACGCCTAAAATAGCAGGTTCATCCGGTGGACGGCCTGTGTAGGTAGAATGATAGATGGCATCTTTTCTTTGCGTTACATGTTCCACGGTGAAAACAGGAAACGTATCCACTTCATTGTAGTAGCCAGTGTGATCACCAAATGGGCCTTCTAGCGCATCTTCATTTGGGTACAAAAAACCTTCAAGCACAAACTCTGCAGACGCCGGTACGGCTAAGTCAGACGTTATGCCCTTCGTTGTTAACGTTCTTTGGCCTCGTAGCAATCCTGCGAAGGCGTGTTCAGATAACGTGTCTGGAATGGGTGTAACTGCAGCTAATATGGTTGCAGGGTCCGCACCCAAAATGACCGTGATTGGAAATGGCTCTCCTGGATATTCCTTTTGCCATTCGAGGAAATCGAGAGCGCCACCACGATGACTTAACCAGCGCATAATCACTTTGTTTGGACCGATAACCTGCTGACGATAAATACCCATGTTTTGCCGCTTTTTATGCGGCCCCTTAGTGATCACTAAACCCCAAGTAATCAATGGGCCTGCGTCTCCAGGCCAGCATGTTTGCACAGGTAACCGGCTTAGATCAACATGGTCCCAAGTGATTTCACGGCACGCGGCATTGCGGGTATTCTTCGGTGCCATATCCAGTACTTTCTTGAATATGGGTAGTGTGTTCCACGCATCCTTAATTCCTTTTGGAGGGTCGGGTTCTTTTAGAAACGCGAGGAGTTTTCCTACCTCTCGTAACGCTTCCGTTGAATCTTCACCCATGCCATAGGCCACGCGCTCGGGAGTTCCAAACAGGTTGCCTAATAATGGATAGTTGCTGCCTTTGACGTTCTCGAACAACAAGGCCGGGCCACCGGCTCTCAGTGTGCGGTCGCAGATCTCAGTAATCTCCAAATTTGGATCGACTTCTACAGAGACACGCTTGAGATCTCCAATTGACTCAAGCTTTTCAATAAATTCTCTAAGGTCTGCGTAATGCATCGGTACTGTGTCGTAACCTGCGTTAGTTAGGCTGCCAAACCACTGTGACGCAATAAAGCATCAACGTTGGGCTCACGACCTCTGAAAGCCACAAACGACTCCATCGCGTTGCGTGAGCCTCCCATTTCCAACACGTTAGTCAGAAAATCATAGCCTGCCTGTTCATTAAAAATGCCTTCCTCTTCAAAACGAGAAAATGCATCAGCAGATAGTACTTCAGCCCATTTATAACTAAAGTAACCAGCGCTGTAGCCACCTGAGAAAATATGTGAGAACGCGTGGTGCATGCGAACAAAATCGGGGTAAGGCAAAACAGCAACCTGCTTTCTGATTTTGTCTAAAATACCGTCGAGATCAACTGGCTTATCGCTGGTCGCCTGCATGTGTATCTGCATATCGTATAGCGAGAACTCTAACTGTCTGACTAGCTGCATCGCTGATTGGAAATTTTTCGCCCGACGCAGTTTTTCCAGTAGCTCATCAGGAATAGCGTCGCCCGTTTGATAATGACCACTGATCATGTCCAATGACTCTCTTTCCCAGCACCAGTTCTCCATAAATTGGCTTGGTAATTCAACCGCATCCCATTCCACGCCGTTGATACCCGATACGCCAGCTGTGTCTATTTGGGTCAGCATATGATGTAAGCCATGCCCGAACTCATGAAACAAGGTAGTGACTTCCATGTGAGTTAATAAAGCTGGTTCATCGCCAACTGGTGGCGTCAAATTGCATGTTAAGTACGCTATAGGCAATTGCACACCCTGCTCCACTCGTTGCCGAGTTGCGCAGGTATCCATCCATGCACCACCGCGTTTGTGGGGGCGGGCATAATTGTCCATATAAAACTCACCACGCAAGTTCCCACTGCTGTCGGTGATCGAGAAGCACTGAACATCCTCGTGATAGACATCAACATCATTGACCTGTGCAATTTTAAGCCCGAACATTTTACCAACGACGGCGAACATACCTGGAACCGCTTTACTGGCAGGAAAATACGGTTTCAAGTCTTCATCCGAGATTGAATACTGTTGTTGTTTTAATTTATCGCTGACAAACGAGATATCCCACGAATTTAACTTGTCGAACCCCAATTCATTTTTTGCAAATTTCTCTAATTCTTGATATTCACGTTTGGCTTCTGGAACTGCTTTATCAGCTAAGTCATTTAGAAAATCGATAACCTGCTCAGGTGAATCGACCATTTTAGGCACGATCGATAATTGGGCATAGTTGTCATACCCCAGTAGGTTGGCTTTTTCAGCGCGCAGCTTAAGAATCTCTAAGGCCTTTTCACTGTTGTCGAACTGTCCCGCATGCGGACCTTTGTTCGATGCACGTGTGTTGTAGGCGGTATACATCTCTTCGCGTAATTCAGCATTCTCAGCGAATGTCAGTACAGCGTAGTAAACCGGAAATTCTAAATTGAGCAGCCAACCTTGCTGATCTTTTTCTTTTGCACGTTGCAATGCGGCTGCAATGGCAGATTCTGGTAAGCCTTTAAGATCAGATTCTTCTTCGACCAGTTTTTCCCAAGCATTGGTTGCGTCAAGAACATTGTCTGAGTGCTCTGTTTTCAACTTAGATAACGCCTGTGCGATTTCGCCATAGCGCTTTTTGTTTGCATCAGATAAAGAGACACCACCCAATTCAAAATCACGAATTTCGTTGTTTAATGCTTTTTGCTCCGCTACATCCAGCTGATTATATTCATCGCTATTACGCAGCCGAAGAGTCGCGCCATATAAGTCACTGTTTTGACCCATATCAGTATAAAAGGCGCTGAGTTTAGGAAGACAATTGTTATAAGCCACTCGTAGTTCATCTGAGTTCATCACAGAATTAAGATGGCTTACCGGTGACCAATACAATGCAAGTGCGTTACCGGCATCCTCAAGTGGGCGTATCAAGGTATTCCAAGTTGGATTGTCTAGCTGTGATACTTGATCTATCACGCTCTGGAAATTGTTCAACAACCCATCTAATTCTTGTTCAATAGAATCTGGGTTTACCGCACTGAATTTAGGTCGGTTAATTGTGATTGCGTGCTTCATGACAAAGAATTTCCTTTAGACCTGAACTGACAAGGCAGTTCAATGTACGCGTTTATTAGCTCACTATATCGGCTGGGCAGCAATATAGATTAAATGCTCAACTGCAATAAATTATTGGCGTTTAAGAGCCGCTTTCGTCATTGGAGTTCCTAGCAACAACCCCGTCTAGACACGAGGCACTTCAAGCAGTTGAGGTTGTTGTCGATTTACCCATAAGCAGAATAGCCACAAGCGCAAATGGCCCAAACATAGCCCCTAGAATGGACCATGTCGGACAATTTCGATTCTTCATCGACGCGACGTAATGGCAAAGAAGTGCAAAAAAAAGTGCAATAGTGATACTGCCTGCAATAATCATTTTTATAACGTCCCTGTTATCCATTCTATTTTGCAGTTGCTATACATCAAGGTTTGATACAGATAACGCATTGCGTTCGATAAATTCTCGACGCGGCTCTACCTGATCACCCATTAACGTATCAAACACTTCGTCTGCTGCAATCGCATCTTCTATACTCACTTGCAATACACGTCGATTGGCTGGGTCCATTGTGGTTTCCCATAGCTGCTCAGGGTTCATTTCACCCAGACCCTTATATCGTGAAATGGTCAGGCCACGTTTGGATTCAGCCAAGAGCCAGTCCATCACTTGTTTGAAATGCACCACTTCCATTTCACGTTCGCCACGCTTGATCGTTGCGCCGTCACTTAGCATGCCGTCCAGCTTCTCAGCCATACTTGCAACCGTGCGGTAATCAGGCGCTTTAAAGAACGACCCTTCAAGCTTCACTTCATAGTCGTTGCCATGTACCCGACGAAGCAGCTTTACACCGAACACCCCTTCTTCTTCGATGGACTCAACCGTATATTTTGATGTATCTGGCAATGTTTTATTGAGTTCATCGATGAGGGATTGACCAAACTTTTCTACTTTGGCTTTGTCATTTAAATCATCTCTACCGATCGGTGTGATGTTCAACATCGACTCAAGAATATCTCGATTAACGTGTCGCTCCATACGATTGAACTGCAGGTTAATTCGCATGTATTCTTGCGCAAGGGATTCTAATCCCGTCTCACTGAGCGCAGGAGCCCCTTCGTTTACATGCAGTCTTGCGTTCTCCATTGCGAGTTGCAAAAGGTGCGCATTGAGCTCCGCGTCGTCTTTAACGTATCGCTCTTGTTTGCCCTTTTTTACCTTGTACAAAGGTGGTTGAGCAATATAGATATGTCCACGACGAATGAGTTCTGGCATTTGTCGGTAGAAGAATGTGAGCAACAACGTTCGGATGTGCGAACCATCGACATCAGCATCAGTCATGATAACGATGTAGTGGTAACGCAATTTGTCAGGGTCGAATTCGTCACGACCAATGCCACAACCTAAAGCGGTAATTAACGTACCCACTTCTGCTGATTGAAGCATTTTGTCGAACCGTGCTTTTTCAACGTTAAGGATTTTTCCCTTCAACGGCAAAATAGCCTGACGCCGACGATCACGGCCCTGCTTTGCAGAACCTCCAGCAGAGTCACCCTCCACCAGGTATATTTCAGATTTAGCAGGATCACGCTCCTGACAATCAGCCAGCTTTCCAGGCAAACCCGCAATATCGAGTGCACCCTTTCGACGCGTCATTTCGCGTGCTTTTCGAGCCGCTTCACGAGCACGTGCGGCGTCTACAATCTTTGCCGTTATCTGTCGAGCTTCGGTTGGGTGTTCTTGCAAAAAGTCACTCATGAATTCGCCAAGCACCGATTCCACACAACCCTTCACTTCACTGGAAACCAATTTGTCTTTAGTCTGCGAAGAGAATTTTGGGTCGGGTACTTTGACTGACAACACGGCCGTTAAACCTTCGCGAGCATCATCACCCGTGGCCGATACTTTTGCTTTTGCAGCAGCCCCACTACCTTCGATGTATTGATTCAAGGTTCGCGTTAGCGCACCACGAAAACCAGCCAGGTGCGTACCACCATCACGTTGTGGAATGTTGTTGGTGAAGCAGTAAATATTTTCTGTATAAGAATCTGTCCACTGCAACGCAACTTCTACCGCCACATCATCTTTCTCACCCAAGGTATGAATGATGGTGTCGTGAACACCTGTCTTCTTGCGATTCAAGTGTTCAACAAACGCGCTGATTCCACCTTCTGCGAAGAACGTCTCTGTCGCGTCAGTGCGTTTATCTTCGAGGATAATCTTTACACCGCTGTTCAGAAAAGACAGCTCCCTAAGTCGCTTAGACAAAACATCAAAATGAAACAGGATATTGGTGAACGTATCTGCACTGGGTTTGAAATGGATGGTTGTACCCGTTTTATCAGTATCACCAATGACTTTAAGATCTGAGACAGGCACGCTGTCTTTGTATTCTTGAAAGTGGTCTTTGCCTTCACGCTGAATGCTTAGGGTGAGCCATTCGCTCAAGGCGTTTACAACCGAAATCCCTACTCCGTGTAAACCACCGGAAACCTTGTAAGAATTATCATCGAACTTACCTCCGGCATGCAGCACAGTCATGATGACCTCAGCGGCTGATCTGCCCTCTTCTTCGTGGATGTCTGTAGGTATTCCACGACCGTCATCAGATACGCTGACTGACTCGTCTGGATGAATGATGACGTTGATGGCACTGCAGTGCCCGGCTAACGCCTCATCTATTGAATTATCGACGACCTCGAACACCATATGGTGCAAACCGGTGCCATCGTCAGTATCACCAATATACATGCCTGGACGCTTGCGAACGGCATCCAGTCCTTTAAGGACTTTGATATTGGAGGAATCGTAACTGGGGGTATCAGCCATGTGTCCATTTTCACTGGGATTAACCCAAGAATTATACTCCTTTTCGTAGCTCTCCGCCGGTCATAGTAAACATTTCAAAATCAATTTCAGGCAGGCTCTGTGGTTCTGTGCTGGTAAGAAAAACTTGGCTATTCAGTTGCGCTATTTGATCCAAAACCTTGCCGTTTTGTTCTTGATCCAACTCAGACGGTAAATCGTCACACAGTACGATCGCAGGTTTGTTTGTAATCTGGTGCAGCAGGATCAATTGCGATAGATGCATGGCGTAAACCAATAATTTTTGCTGGCCGCGCGATAAGATCTGTTTAGCCAAAACCCCGTCAGTGCTTATCTGCAGTTCCGCACGGTGTGGGCCAACCGTCGTGGTTCGAAACCGGCGGCAATTGTTCAAACTTTTGGCCAGCGCTTCACCCAGCTCAATGCCATCAGACCAACCACTGCGATAACTAAGTTCCACGTGGAACATCGTTTCCATGGATTCAAGAAGTTTCACAAGCGTGGTTTGAAGCGAGTTAGTGTAGTTTCGGCGATACATGTCTAATTGACTGCCTGCGCTAATAATCTGTTCATCCCAAGAACAAACTTCAGAATCTGAAAAATTATCTTTCAGACTTTGATTTCTTTGGGATAGGGCGCGTCGGTATATCTTCCAGGCATCAAAAAAGCCATGTTCCACGTGGAACGTTCCCCAGTCGATAAACGAACGACGACCGCTGGGCCCATCTTGAATAAGGCTGTGACTATCTGGGGTAAGGGCTTTAACGGGCAATAACTGCGTCACTGGCGAAATGCTACGGATTTCTTCGTAATTCAGGCGAAGCTCTGTTGAACCATCCCTGTGCCTGCGTAAGCCACTACGATGAGTTTGATCGGTCGAGCGATCTAGCATTTGACAGGCCAGGGTGAATTCATCCTCACCACGAGTGATCAGTTCCTTTGCTTTTCGAGTGCGAAAGGAATGACCAACAGAAAGGCAGTGAATTGCCTCAAGAATGCTACTTTTGCCAGCGCCATTAGCACCGACAAACAGATTAAAACCAGGGGCAGGGGTTAGAACGACTTCTCGCAGATTACGTAATCCACGGATATCGATTTGCGTCAGAATCACAGACGCATTGGCATAACGACATACTTACTGTCGTGGTTTTGTTCTGGAGTAACCAAAACACTGCTGTTGCCATCTTTTAGCACGATTCTGGCGTTTTCTGTTTCTAGCGAATTTAATACATCGAGCAAGTAGGTGACGTTAAAACCTATTTCTGCAGAATCACCGGTATATTCCACTTCAAGCTCATCGATAGCTTCTTCTTGATCAGGATTATTGCTGGATATGGTTAAAACACCTGATTCTAGTGCCAAACGAACACCTCGGTATTTCTCGTTTGACAAAATCGATGCTCTGGTAAGCGACTGCTTCAGTGTGGCGCAATCGATTAGTAGTTCTTTGTTGCCATCCAGCGGGATAACACGGTTGTAGTCTGGAAAACGTCCGTCAATTAATTTGGTGGTTAGTCTTACGTCGCCCATTTTTACTTGCAAATGCTGTGGCGTGACACTCAAGTGAACTTTTTCTTCGGTATCTGCCGAACTAAGTAGCCGTTGAAGTTCAGTCACACTTTTCCGTGGAATAATCGCTCTAACGGGTGTTTCTGGTTCTGCCTCTGTTTCGCATTGTGCGTATGCCAGACGATGACCATCGGTTGCAACGCATGACAGCCTAGCCGAACCAATTTCTAACAGCATGCCATTCAAATAAAATCGAACATCTTGCTGTGCCATAGAAAATGAAGTGCTTCGAATACAGTGATGCAATTGTGCTGCGGTTAAAACGACTTCTTGCGCATCGACCAAAGCTTCAACTTTCGGAAACTCTGCTGCGGGTAGGGTTGCTAGGGTAAAGCGACTACGACCTGAATTAAACTTTACCTTGTCACCGGTGGAATCAAACTCGACGCGGGCTGACTCAGGCAGGTATTTACAAATATCTAACAGCTTGCGTGCTGGAACGGTGACTTCACCATCAGCATCAATATGCATATCCGTTGTCGCTTGCATCTCGATTTCAGTATCAGTTGCTGTAATCGTTAATGCACCGTTATCAGCGTGCAATAACACGTTACCGAGAACTGGGGAAGTCTGTCGACGCTCTACTGCACCAAACACATGTTGGAGTGGTATGAGCAAAGATTCGCGTTGGGCGCTGAATTTCATAGGCTGTTAAGTAAAAGATTTTTTTAAATTTAAAATATTATTATTACTACTATTACTCAACAACAACTCTGTTGATAAGTCGAATAAATGTAATAAAATCAAAAGCTTGAGGTTAAAAATTTGTATGTATTACTTATCCTCAACTAGGCTCATAAGCTGTGCATGAATTGTGGATAACCATCATTGTTCAGACGAGCTTTAATCTTATACAAACCTTGTCCACAGGCTATACGCAGCTTGTTAGTCGTTCTAAATCTACTTTACGCGGTGAGTATTCGCATCAAATTAGCATAATCTTCGCGTATACCGGTATCTGATTCTTTAAGCTCAATGATCTTTTTGCAAGCATGCATGACGGTCGTATGATCTCGTCCACCAAACGCTTTACCGATCTCAGGCAAGCTTTTACTGGTTAGTTCTTTAGCTAGACTCATGGCCACTTGACGGGGCCGGGCAATAGATCGTGAACGACTCTTCGCTGATAAATCTGCTAATCGAATCTTATAATATTCAGCTACGGTTTTTTGTATATTCTCAATAGTGACTAACTTTGCTTGAACAGCCAGCAAATCAGCCAATGTGTTCTTCGCTGATTCTATAGATATTGGTTCGCCTGTTAAATGGGCTGAGGCGATCAGACGTTTCAAAGCACCTTCCAGCTCTCGAACATTAGAGCGAATCTTTTTCGCAATGAAAAAGCTAACTTCAGAGGGCAGATCGAAGCCAGCTTGTTCTGCTTTACTGTGCAAAATAGCCACACGCATTTCTAGTTCTGGTGGCTCAACAGCCACAGTCAGCCCCCAGCCAAACCGAGTTTTCAGTCGATCAGCCAGTCCATTGACTTCCTTTGGGTAGCGATCACAGGTTAAGACGATTTGTTGACCGCCTTCGAATAGGGCGTTGAAGTTATGGAAGAACTCTTCCTGAGTTTGCTCTTTACCGGCAAAAAACTGGATGTCATCAATTAAAAGAGCGTCAAGATTTCGATAGAACTCTTTAAATTGATTCATTTTATTCTGTTGAAGAGACTGCACCATTTCTGCTACATAACGTTCGGAATTAAGAAATAAAACGCGAGCATCAGGCTTATTTTTTAGCATTTGGTGCCCAATAGACTGCATAAGGTGTGTTTTCCCTAGACCCGAAGCACCGTAAATCAGGAAAGGGTTATAGGCGCCACCGGGCTCGTTACCTATTTGCATAGCAGTTGCACGGCCCAGCTGGTTCGACTTCCCCTCTATAAGAGAGTCAAACGAGAAAAGGGGATTGAGTCCTGATGGACGCCTTGGTACAGGCCTGCCACTCACAACTTCTGAAAAAGCAGGGGCTGTAATTCGAGTGGAGGGTTCGGGTTCTGCTGGTGGTTCTGACCCAGGAATGACCGGAACACTGCCGGTACCAATAATCAGTTCAACTGTAATAGAGGGGTCGAGTGAGGCTACTATTTCTTGGATTCGTGGGAAGAAGTTACTTTTCACCATATCCAGAACGAAACGGTTTGGTGCCATGATCTTCAAACTCGAACCGATCTCGTAGGCCTGCAACGGACGGATCCAAGTGTTGAGCTGTTGTTCGGAAAGTTCGGTTTCTAACCGGGACAGACAACGGTCCCACAGCGACGCAGACAACGGCAATACCCCATTAAGTGGCTTATAAAGGCGCTGATCTCAATAAATGATCAGTGGTGTTGGCGATGGAAATCGCGAACGCGGCAGGGGTGACGATATCGCTGCCGGGGGAGCACTTTAAGCTATCCCACGCAGCGATATCAATCAGAGAATTTTATTTGTTTCATTCCAAAACGGAGTAATTACGCTGACGAACAAAAATAGTGCAATTTAACCCCATCTTTGGGCCGCTAAATCCGCCAATTTAGGGGTGAAAGGAACTATAATTCTCACATCGGAGTGAAATGAGAGACACAGCCGTAATAGTGGCTGATTTTTGACAAACACTTTATTTCTATATTTACTGGTCAATCCGTCTTTAGTGATTGACCACAAGAGAACAACCACCTAAGATTGGGAGTTCCCTGCAGCGAAAGCGGTTCGTCAACCGTTATTCAGGTATTAGCATCATGAAAAGAACGTTTCAACCGAGCCGCATCAAGCGAGCTAGAGCACACGGATTCCGAGCCAGAAAAGCAACACGCGGCGGTCGTGCCGTCCTAGCTGCTCGTCGTCGTAAAGGCCGCGCACGTCTTAGCGCTTGAGTCTTCGGCAGCTCACTCACGTGACACTGCCAGCGCTAGTTCCAAGCTGTTATAGAAATCCGATCTCAGTCATTGTCCATCGATGAATCGTTTCCTCGTGAAGCGAGACTTCTCGATGCCGCGGGCTATGGACAGGTTTTTAAGCGAAATAAGCGGTTGTCTAATCGATATTGGATGGTGCTTGTTCACAACAAGAACTCAAAGAGCACAGCGGAAAGTTCACCCGAAGCAGAACCCAGTCGCCTTGGCTTGGCAATCGCTAAAAAGCGTGCAAAGCGTGCTGTAGACCGAAATCGTATAAAGCGTATAGCTCGCGAGTCTTTTCGGCATAATCGCGAGCGACTAGTGGGTTATGATGCCGTTGTCATGAACAACGACCACGCCGCCTCAGCCAGCACTATTGAATTGCGCCAATCGCTCGACACATTGTGGCTAGAGCTAACCAACAAGAAATAGCATGTGGTGTTTGTATGGTTCGAGTGATCTTGTTTTATCAACGATGGATTAGCCCATTACTACCACCTCGTTGCCGGTTTTATCCAAGCTGTTCTGAATATGCTTTGACCGCCATCGAAATGCACGGTGGGCTAAGAGGTTCAGTTCTAGCTACAAAACGACTTTGTCGCTGCCACCCATTGTGTGCAGGCGGGTATGATCCAGTGCCAGGGTCGACCCCTGTTTCAATTGAACAGACAGATAATACTGGCCAGGAAACACACTGGCACGATACGCCTCGGTGCAACGCAACGGGTAACCAAAAGAGTTAAACATGGATAACCAACGACTGCTGCTTTATATGGCCTTGGGCTTTGTCAGCCTGATTCTGTACCAAACTTGGATGCAGGATTATCATATGCCAGCACCGGTTGCGAGCCAGACCGGAACTGCAACTTCTGGTTCTGCAGATGGTGCGGTCTCTAATGTGCCTACTGGCGTGGATTTACCCGATTCAGTAGTGCCAGGTACCAGTACTGTTGCAGCAGCACCCGCCGTAGTGGATGCCACTATTTCAGCACCATCCGTATCGGTAAAGACGGACGTTATGGATGTAGAAATCAGCACTAATGGCGCAACCATCACCTCGGTACTACTAACCGATTACTCTGTATCAATTGAACAGCCAGATGTCCCGTTTACTCTGATGAGTAACAAACCTGGCCGATTTTTGGTTGCACAATCTGGGTTGTTCAATGCTGACAACAGCACAGCCCCTGTACCAACACACGAAACCGTCATGAGCGTAGAAGCCACAAGCTACGATATCGGTGATAACGATAAGTTGGTTGTGCCCTTTGTTTGGAAATCGGACGACGGTAAAACGGTTACTAAAACGCTGACCTTTACCGCCGGTAGTTATGAAGTGCTTGTTGACTACGTTATCGACAACGCATCAGAGTCGCCATGGACTGTTAGCCAGTACAAACAGCTGAAAAGAAAGCCTGACACCAAAGATGAAAAGCAGCAATTTGTTAATACGTACATTGGTGCTGTAGTTAGTAACGCTGAAGATCGCTATAACAAGGTGAGTTTTGGTGACATGGAAGACGAGAAACTGAACGTGCCTGTGACCAATGGTTGGATTGCGATGATCCAACACTATTTCGCTACAGCTTGGGTGCCAACGCCAGATGAAGTGAATACGGCATACACACGTTATTTACCATCTGAAAATCGCTACTTGATTGGCATGATGTCAGAGGCTAAGACTATCGCGCCGGGTACGCAGGGTACGTTTAGTACTAAAGCGTTTTTTGGGCCTAAGATTCAAGACAAACTGAAAGAAGTCGGTCCGCATTTAGAACTAACCGTGGACTACGGTTGGCTTACCATCATTGCGCAACCATTATTTTGGTTGTTAAAAACTATTCATGGTTTTGTGGGCAACTGGGGATGGGCCATTATTTTGTCCACCTGTGTGATCAAAGCAGTTTTCTACAAATTGTCTGAAGCAAGTTATCGCTCAATGGCGAAAATGAAAAAGCTTCAGCCAAAACTTGCTGAACTCAAGGAGCGATACGGAGACGATCGAGCCAAGATGGGGCAGGCCACAATGGAGCTGTATAAGAAAGAGAAGGCTAATCCATTAGGTGGTTGTTTGCCAATGATTATCCAGATGCCTGTCTTTATAGCGCTTTACTGGACGCTGCTAGAAAGTGTTGAGCTGCGACAAGCTCCGTGGATGTTCCACATCAAAGATTTGGCGATTCGCGACCCTTACTTTATTTTGCCGGTGTTGATGGCAGCGAGTATGTATATCCAGCAAAAACTCAACCCAGCGCCGGTCGACCCAATTCAGGCTAAGGTATTCCAATTCCTGCCTTTGATATTTGGTGTCTTCTTCGCTATGTTTCCTGCTGGACTGGTGCTTTATTGGGTTGTGAATAACATACTCACAATACTTCAGCAGTACTACATCACTAAGAAAGTGCTCGGTGATGATTTCAAGGTTATGTCCTGACGCATGCGTCAGGTCACACTGCTATTACCACTGACACAATAGCTGCTGTTGCCACTGGCGCCGGTAAAGCCGGCATCGGTGTGGTTCGCGTTAGTGGGCCACTTGCATCTTCTATTGCACAAACCATTACCGGTGAATCTTTAAGCGTTCGTAACGCCCATTACCTTCCTTTTCAAGACCGCGACCGGCAAGCTTTGGATGTTGGTATTGCGCTGTTTTTTAAGGCTCCTCATTCCTATACCGGCGAAGATGTTCTTGAACTCCAAGGGCATGGCGGCGCGGTAGTGCTTGATATGGTGTTGTCACGTGTTCTTGAATGTGGCGCTCGTATGGCCAGACCTGGTGAGTTCACTGAACGTGCATTTTTAAATGACAAGCTCGATCTGGCACAAGCAGAGGCGGTGAGCGATCTCATCGACTGTAGTTCAACAACTGCGGCCCAAGCTGCAGTGCGTTCAATGAGTGGTGAGTTCTCAAGTAGCGTAACGGCTGTTCAAAGCGAACTAACCGCATTGCGTGCGTGGCTAGAAGCGGCCTTAGATTTTAGTGAAGAGGAGATCGATTTTCTTGCTGATCCGCAATTGGAAATACGCGCACAAGCCATCGTTGATCAATTTGATTCTTTATTAAACCGTGCCCAACAAGGTCAACGGTTAAGAGAGGGGCTAACCGTTGTTATTGCAGGCGTTACCAATGTGGGTAAATCTAGTCTGCTCAATACTCTGAGCGGTGAAGATAGTGCGATCGTTACGAACATCGAAGGCACAACGCGTGATGTCTTGCATGAGCATATCAACCTTGATGGCGTACCAATGCATATCATCGATACCGCTGGACTTCGAGATACACAAGATGTTGTCGAGCAAGAAGGCATTAATCGTGCGCGTCGCGCAATTGAATCTGCTGATCATGTGCTGGTATTGGTTGATGCAGAACGTTTAACGTTGCCGACAATAGAGTTACCCGCAGGCTTATCTGCCACGCTCGTTCTGAATAAAGTAGACCTTGGTGAAGAGCGTACAGGGGAAGCCCATCAATTATCGTCTCAACAGCAAGCACTGTTACTGAATAACGCAGCTATTTGTACAGACCAATTTAAAACGCTTTTGGCAGAGGATATTCTTCCAGTGTCTGTGAAAACAGGGCAGGGTATGGATGCCCTAAAGCAGCATTTGTTATCGCTTGTCGGTCATGATGCGCAAGTCGAAGGGGCTTTTATTGCGCGTCGACGTCACTTGGATGCATTGAACAGTGCAAAGGTTGCAAGCTTAGCTGCGTTATCTCGATTGCGCGAAGCGGATATGCCAGAGCTTGCAGCGGAAGAGTTGCGACAAGCACAACTAGCGTTGGATTCAGTAACGGGTCGGTTTGATAGTGAAGATTTGCTGGGGCAGATATTTGGTTCGTTTTGTATTGGAAAGTAGGCAAATTTAAGGCTGTTGCGTTAACTAAAGAAGACCATAAAACCACGTAACACGTAAGATGGTGGCTGCTTAGGCGGCTAAGTGCCCGCAGCGCGGAAACTAGAATGGTTTATTAGTCCTCGCTCACTCAGCCGCAAATATGCCTTTGGGTAGTAAACCGCGAAAGCTTCACATTCTCTGCACAATTACTTGTTAAGCTTGCGCTCGTAAAAAACTTACTCAGGAGAATCATCATCACCATTAAGCGTACTCTTGCTTGCGTCTTGTTTGCCACCATTGCTACCAGTTCAAAAGCTCAGGAGGCTACGTTTACCACTGGCCTTGCGAAAGAAATAAATCCAGGCCTGTTTGATTGCGGGAGTAAGTCGCGCGCCAGTGCTGTAGGCGAAATTGCTTCGGACGACGGGACGGTTTGGACCGTACCTGCCGCTACGAATTATGGCACTGCACCGTTTGCTGCTGATCTTTTTAACGAATGTGGTGGCACTGAACTAAGTTCTTTATCGCAGCTCGATATAGATAGTGTGCCGTTGATGGATGCTGGTGGGGCCGAAGAGTTCACCGCCTACATTTTCGCCGATAATTACTTTGAGCTGTATGTAAACGGCAAATTGCTTGCCATCGATCCAGTTCCATTTACTAAGTTCAACTCCAACGTCGTGCGTTTTGCAGCTGATCGCCCCGTGACAATCGCTGTCATGATGGTCGATTGGGAAGAGAATCTTGGCCTTGGCTCAGAAAACAACCGTGGCAAAATGTTCCACCCTGGCGACGGCGGTCTTGTCGCTCATATTCAGGACGCGAACGGTAAAACCGTTGCAATCACCGACTCCAGCTGGAGCGCCCAGACGCTCTACACCGCACCTTTGAACGATCGCAGCTGTTTGGTCGTCGATGGTCAAACTCGTAACAGTTCTGCATGCAGTGTAGACGGTGTTGATGACGCGACAAACTATTCAGCTGCACATTGGGCACAACCAGATGATTGGATGATGCCAGAATTTGACGACAGCATCTGGCCTGCAGCAGTGACGTTTACCAACGACACTGTCGGTGTTAAAAATAAGTCTGCCTTCACTAATTTCGAAGAGGTGTTCGATACCACTGGTGCCGACGCGGACTTTATTTGGTCTTCTAACCTCGTCCTTGACAATCTCGTTTTGTTGCGCAAAACGTTTGACTGAAATTCACTCCTTGCTCTCTAATACTTTGGAGCAAGGAGCTCTTCTTAGTATAACTGATAGGCGGCGATAGAGATCGTGGATAAAAAATGGAAGAACTAGTATCGAGGTCTGAGAAAGAAAAATACATATGGCGTGAAATCGTAGAAAACGGGAAGCGCTATGAAGGTGCTGAGTCGAAGTTTAAACAGCTTCGTTCAGATAATTCAAAGTACTTGTTTGGCATAGTCAATGAAATTGGGTGGCCAGAAATTTCGAAGTACGGTGAAGAGGTGAACGAAGCAGCTTATCGTATCGCTAGGGCTTCAATTGAGCATCCCAAAGAAATGAAATATTTCTTAGGCAAAGTTTCTGAGTCAGTAGAGTCAGGAGAATCAAACCCAGCTCACCTAGCCGCACTTGAAGACTGTATTCGGTATTACGAAGGCAAGTCTCAGATCTGTGGTCTTTTCCTTGAGTGGAAAGTTAGTGGTGAACTTTACGCGAATATAGAAAGTATGGATATTGCTAACGATACGAGAAAGAAATTGGGTTTGCCTTCGGTGCAAGAGGCTATCAAAGCACATTTAGAAGAGCTAAATACTAATCCTGGTTCAAAGCCAAAGGACATCCAATCACATAACGAAATGCAGAGAAACTGGGCTAAAAGTGTAGGATGGTTGTGCGCCTAACAAGAAGCTCCAAAGGAAGCCTGGACTACTTTTCGTTACGTGCATAGGCTTCGCCTGTTTTATGCACTTCACTACACTACACTCCCGTCCACGCTCCTTTGAGCTTGGCGTCACGAAACTGCTTCAATGGCAGCAGTGGAAACTTTTAAGGCGTAGTAATGTGTCCGGCTTAGACTGCTTTAAAGCCATAAGGGTGAACACTTCATCCTCGGTGTTTTGCAAGGTAGTTGTCGCGTAAGTATTTAAGCTGCGTCTTTTTTCTGCTCTGGATTTAACTCAACTGGGCCCTGTACAGTCCAGCTGCGAGCACTGTCTGACCATTTATTTGGGTTCTGTGCTCGCATGGTTTCATACAACTGTTGACTCTCAAGAAGTATCTGTTCGTCTTCTCCTCAATGACGTTGATCGGGTGTAACAAATTTAATCCTGCTGTGCCGATGCTTCAGGTTGTACCAGCGCACGAACTCCATCACCCATACTCTTGCAGCGTCCAATGATTCAAAGTCTTCTGACGGCCACCGTGGTCATTATTTTAGCGTTCGGAACAAAGACTCTGAGTACGGATTGTCATTGCTGACTCCTGGTCGGCTTCGCGACCCCGCAATGCCCGGCTCGTACATCTTGGCTTGCATCGTCATACACTTCATCGAGCTTCCGTTATTTGAGTGCAGTGTAATTTTTCTACCGCTACACTTTTCGCTCCACACGCTGCGTTGAAGTAGCTCGGACGCAAGCTCACCGTTCTCACGCTCGTGTACTTCCCAGCACCAACAAAGCCGCAGCCTCCGCTAATGCTTCATCTTTACGTGCCAACTCACGCTCTAGTTCCTTTATTCGTTTTTTGTCAGACTGCTGAGTCTGACTTAGCTTTCTTGTTCTGATCACTGTTCTTCAGGGACTGTTGCGTTAACGAAGGAAGAGCATAAAAACACGTAACACGTTGATTTTCATGCAGCGTTATTAAAGATCTCATTCATTAGGCGGATTTCGTCTTTCATGCTGTCCGGCGGTTCAAAATGTCACCACGTTTGATGGTTCTAAAGGCTTCGATCGCGAGCAGAGTTGCCCTGGCCGTTCGCAACGTCTTAAACCCTTTGCCGGGATTGATGATGCGTTTTAGGGCAGCGTGGCCCGATTCAATTCGGTTATTGCGTATTTTTCATTGAGATGTTCAACGGGTTCATTGAAGTATGCATGCTCACCCATAGCCTTTTTCATCAACGATGCGCCACAAATAGCGCCATTTTCCAGCGACTCGAACATAGGTTTAAGCGCAACAATCCCTTAACACACTAGCAATCCGTTCACAGATTGAACTGCCACATCGCGCTATACTCCCTTTTTAACCACTTTCGCCAGGTTTGGCATCATGGATTTTCCTACTCAATTTGACGTTATCGTAGTTGGCGGTGGTCACGCAGGCACTGAAGCCGCGCTGGCTTCTGCGCGCACGGGCGCTCAAACACTGCTGCTCACGCACAATATAGAGACGCTGGGCCAAATGAGCTGTAATCCGGCCATTGGTGGGATAGGCAAAGGCCATCTGGTTAAAGAAATTGATGCTCTGGGTGGTGCGATGGCTAAAGCGGCCGATTTAGCTGGAATTCACTTTCGCACGCTCAATCAGCGCAAAGGGCCAGCCGTGCGTGCCACGCGCGCGCAGTCAGACCGAACTTTGTACCGAAATGCCATTCGCATTATTGTTGAAAACCAGCCGAATCTAACCCTTTTCCAACAAGCTGTGGACGACCTCATTGTTGAGAAAGACACGGTAGTTGGCGTGCTCACTCAATTAGGTGTGCGTTTTCGTGCGCCGGCGGTTGTGTTAACTGTCGGGACCTTTTTGGCTGGAAAAATTCACGTTGGTGAGTCGCAGCAAGCGGCAGGTCGCGCAGGCGATCCACCGGCGCAAACGCTAGCGCTTCGATTACGTGAGTTACCGTTTGAGACGGGTCGATTGAAAACTGGCACGCCACCGCGAATCGATGGTCGAACCATTGACTACACCGATTTGGCTGCACAGCCTGGTGATGATCCTCGTCCGGTATTTTCGTATATGGGATCAGTGGACGATCATCCTGACCAAGTGCATTGTCATATCACGCACACCAACGAAAAAACGCACGAGATTATCTCTGGCGCACTTCATCGTTCGCCCTTGTTCTCAGGAACGATTGAAGGTGTTGGTCCTCGATACTGTCCTTCGATTGAGGACAAAGTGGTTCGGTTTGCGGACAAAAATTCGCATCAAATATTTATTGAACCAGAAGGGCTAAATACACATGAAGTTTATCCAAACGGCATCTCAACTAGCTTGCCATTTGATGTGCAGATTGCCTACGTACAATCGATAAAAGGGTTTGAAAACGCGCATATCACACGTCCCGGATATGCCATCGAATATGATTTCTTCGACCCACGCGGATTGCGCTCGTCGCTTGAGACTCGTTGCATTAGTGGATTGTTTTTCGCTGGCCAAATAAACGGGACTACGGGTTACGAAGAAGCTGGTGCGCAAGGATTGATTGCAGGATTAAACGCCGCGCGACTTGTTCGTGGCGAAACTGCGTGGACGCCACGACGTGATGAAGCTTATATCGGCGTGATGATCGATGATCTGATCACGCGAGGCACGAGAGAGCCTTATCGTATGTTTACCAGTCGTGCTGAATATCGCCTTAAGTTGCGCGAGGATAACGCAGATTTGCGCTTAACTGAGACAGGACGTGCAATGGGGTTGGTTGATGATGTTCGGTGGGAAGCGTTTAGCCAAAAAGCTTCCGGCATCGCTATGTTGCAAGGACAACTAAGTGATCTTTGGATTCGTCCTAATACCGTCGAGGCAAAAACACTCACAGCCGAGACCGGTCTTGAGCTGGTACGTGAACGAAGGTTCACTGAACTATTAAAGATGCCAGAAGTAAAATTGCATCGCCTGCTTGAATTGGTCGCGCCTGAATTTGCAAGCCTCGATAAACAGGTTATTGATCAGGTACAAATTCAAGGCAAGTACGCTGGGTATCTAGACCGGCAACAAGCCGACATTGATCGTTCTCGTACGCAGCTTGAAACACAGTTACCCGACTCACTCGACTACGACGAAGTGGTTGGACTGTCAAATGAGGCGCGGCAAAAATTTCGTGAACACCGACCAGAAACGATTGATCAAGCATCGCGAATAGCGGGCATCACACCAGCGGCTTTATCCTTGTTGATGGTGCATCTTAAAAAAATGTCATTGCGTGAGAGCGCTTGATTGGCTAGCAATACACAGCAAACCGTTAGGCTTTGCGAAAAAATTGAAAAAGGTGCGCAGCAACTCTCTTTGCAGTTGACCAGTGAGCAAAGCGATTTGCTCGTGCAGTTTCTGATATTACTGAATAAGTGGAACCGGGTGTACAACCTCACATCCGTACGCTCGATTGATGACATGGTCGGTCGCCATGTGCTTGATAGTTTGTCAGTGTTGCAATGGTTACCTGTCGTAGCCACAGCAACTCAGCACGCAAATGATATAGCGGCATCATGCGATGTGTTGGATGTTGGTAGTGGTGGCGGGTTGCCCGTATTCCCGTTAGCTATCATCAGGCCAGATTTGCTGTTTGTGTCAGTAGAATCGAATGGGAAAAAAACCAGATTTCAACAACAAGCATTGGTAGAGCTTGGTTTGAAGAATGTGCGTGTTAAACAAGAGCGAGTTGAGAGCACTATTGATTCGGCAACGTCTATCGTTTCAAGGGCATTTACAGCACCAGAAAAATTTCTAACGGCAGTTGAGAAGAATTGTTTGCCAGGCTCTCAAGTCATCATTATGCTCGGTCAAAAAGAAGGGTTACCCGAACAACTACCAGCAAATTTTTCTTTGGTTGAAATACGTGAAGTTAAAGTACCGTATTTCGATTCGGCTCGTCATGTAGCTGTATGTGAAAAGCTATAGTTACTTGTATTCGATGTTTCAAAACGAAAAAAGGGCTAGATGTCTCATCGTTATTTCTGGCTTATTGTCGCGTGGGCTAGCAATTTTGTTGCGAACTATTCTCTTGTATAGCGGGCATCTTGCGGATTAGATTCGGTCTTAACAACAATAAACTCGCTTTTTGTACAGGTATATGGCGCACCATTATTTTTGACTGTTCTTCATCTTTTTTTTTGCCCAAGCTCCGTGCTGTCTTGGATGATCAGTATCTCAACGCCACTGGCTAAGCTACGATTAAAAAGTATGCTTAGGTCTGCTGCTATGTCCTTTGCTAAGTCGGTTAAATCGTCGTCGACTTTGCGTGTTTGTATTCGACTAGTTTTTGGGTTTTTTGAGTTAAAGGAATTCGTCGATGCATTGGTTGGAGCGATTCTTTGGTAGATTTGCTGTAGCGTGTCAGCTTCAATTTCGCTATCGTATCTTAAAACTTCGCGAATGACATGAGTTGCGTGTATCGGAAGGCTACTATCGTATGGCAAACCGTCTACGCCATTTATACTGCCGGAGTACGTTGCAAATTGTTCTAGTGCGAATGTTTTGGTTGGGCCAGATTCGATTCGTATTTGTTCTAGCTTCTCGTACGTGCTCAACACAACAGGGTCGATGTTCTCAGGTGTGTTTTCATTGGATGAACTACCGCAACCTGAGGCAGCTACTGTAAGAAAGAAAGTACAAACAGCTTATAAAAGCATTGAAAAAAAGGATTTTTTCGGTAGATCACTGTAAACGTCCTTTTAAAAATACAATTATGAGACCATTAAAAGGTGATGCACACGTCGGTTAAGTGCAGGTGTACGCTTTTGCCCAATAATCGAGCTAGCGATATCGTATCGTAGAGCTAATTTCCAGTGAGGGCTGTTTTGCGCGCTACGCATAAAAATGTTGGCACAAGGTTTAAGAGAGTCATGTGAGACAGCCGGTCTTATCGATGTTTCAACACATGCAGCATCTGGACATGCAGCATCTGGCAATCCGTTATGTTCTTCATCATTCTCCAATTCGCAGTTATTAACATTACTCAGCGACATTATCCACAGCGACGGATTGAACAATGAGCCCTGAAGTAAAACGTGAAGTTCAGCTAGCTTATTCCTTGTCCGCCAACAGGGGAGGTTTCAAACCTTTCGCCAAACCCGGCAATCATTGGCTTACCTTTAGCAATAGCTTCTTGAACGCTAGGTAACGTTAGTGAAGCCTTATGGCGTTCTTGATTTTCCCACACCTCGGTTATCCACACGGCATGTTCGTTAGCGTCGTCTTTTGCTACAACATAGCTAATGCAACCTGGCATGTTTTTCGTGCCCGCCAGCAATATAGAGATGAGTTCGTCTCTGTTGCCAGGACTTGCAAGCATTTTCCCGATTATTCCGTACATTGGCTTTACCTTTCATGGTGAGTGGTTAGTTGCGAGTGTGGCGGTTTTTGCTATAGTAGAGGTATGTCAGGTGCGCATTCACACTACCAGCTCAATACTAACAAGCCTCTGGCTTGGTTGGTCCTGTGCGTTTTTTTTGTATTGTCAACGATTGTTGCACCTGCGAACGCGTTAGCACTGGCAGTACCAGTTGATTTATCTATCGACACGGGTTCAATAAAAAGCGAAGCCAATAGTCATTCATCGCATAGGCATGCTAAAACCGGCCAAAGTCAGAAGGACATGCTGGGCCATTCACTGCACCATGCGGGCATGACCGATAAACCCTGTCATGATCCAGCGTGTGACAACATGCCTCAATGTTCTGATGACTGCTCTATGAGCTCTTGTACGAGCTCATCCACTAATTGCGTGCCGCTACCTTCAGCTATGCAAGCGACCATTACGCATGGCGTCACCGCGTGTAGCGTTGGTGCCAACCAACATCTCGTCGTAAGATCGATAGACCCTTTATTCAGACCCCCCATCCTTTAACTCTGCCATCACTCGTGAATGAGTGAACCGTGCCACTTGCACATTTGGCTTTAGTTCAACTAATCGGTTGTGATTATTAACCAGTGCGTGAGTGATGTTGTTTTACATTTTGTCAGAGTTAGATTATGCAAAGGCGAACTTTTCTTAAGTTGTCAGGTGCTGGTGTGTGTAGTAGCGTCTACCCAATAGTAGGCGCAACCGCCAGTAATGTGATTAACATTACGCCGAAGGCCGGCGAGATCAATATCGTTGGTCCTCAATTTCCAGCTACACAGGTATGGGGGTTTGACGGACAAGTACCTGGTACTCCTATAAGAGTGAAACTCGGGCAAACTGTGCGTGCAACCATTCACAATGCCCTCAAGGTTCCCACTGCTGTGCACTGGCATGGCATTCGGTTGCCCAACGCGATGGATGGTGTAGCAGGTTTAACCCAACCGCCCATTGCGCCCGGCGAAAGTTTTGAATATCGCTTCACCCCGCCTGATGCTGGCACTTACTGGTACCACTCCCATGTGAATGCGTATGAACAAGTTGGTCGTGGTTTGTATGGTCCTTTAATCATCGAAGAAGAGTCGCCTCCCGAAGTGGATCGTGATCTTATATGGATGATTGACGATTGGCGCCTTAATGATGATGCTGCCATCGTAGACAACTTTAATTCAGGTCATGATCGTTCGCATGCTGGTCGAATTGGTAATGTTCCCACTGTCAATGGACGCTTTCGAGACAGTGTAAAGGTACGAAAGGGCGAACGAATTCGTTTGCGACTGATTAACGCATCAAATGCGCGTAATTTCGCTTTAACTTTTGGTGATTTAAATCCAACGGTCATTGCTATCGATGGACAAGCTATAGAGCCTTACCAGTCAAGTGACGCTATTGTGATTGGGGCAGCGAGTCGAGTTGATCTCATCATTGACATGACTGGCGACCCTCGCGCTACGGTTGCTGTTGTTGATAGCTTCTACCGAGAGTCATTTGAACTGACCAAATTTGTATTTAGTAAAGAAATTTTAAGAGAGTCAGCGTTAGATAAATCCGTCGCGCTCGCCTTGCCGACACTGCCAACACCAGACTTAGCCAATGCCCTAAAACAAGATGTTGTTGTTGCCGGTGGTGCGATGGGTGGTCTTAAACGCGCTCAATTAGATGGAGAGTGGATGGGGCTTCGTTGGATTGCACAACAAGGTTATGTCTGGGCGATTAACGATGTTGTTGGAAACAAGCTCGATATGCCGCCGCTAATTGAAACGAAAAGAGGCACATCGATACACCTAAACTTAAGAAATGAATCAGCGTTTCCTCACCCGATGCATTTGCATGGGCATCATATGAAACTGCTTTCAATCAACGATAAGCCATTGAGCCAACCTAGGTGGGTCGATAGCCCTCTATTGCTCCCTGATCAAACGATGGAGCTAGCCTTCGTCGCAGACAACCCTGGTGATTGGCTGTTCCATTGCCATGCATTGGAACATCATGCTGCAGGTCTTGGTTCGTTGGTTCGAATTACTTAACAATCGTGGAAGCGTTTCATATGTTCAGATTTACATTAGTGTCATCAATACTTGTTCTAATACTGGTGGGAGTGTCTCACGGACACGGTGGTGCTACCGGTATTGTTAAAGAGCGCATGGATGCTATGCAAGATATGGCTGACATATCAAAAGTTGTCGCTGATATGTTTAAGGGAAAGTCCGAATTTAGTCGCGATGCGCTAATGGATGCTGCTCGTGCATTCTCAAGTCATGGAGCATCAATGGTTGATTTGTTTCCGGATACTAAAGCCAGTCGAACTGGTAGCAGCACTGAAGCACTTTCGACTATTTGGGACGACTGGGAAAATTTTGAACGTAGCGCGGCAGAGTTTGTGTTGCTAAGTGATGCTTTGATGGTCGATATAGATAGTGGTGTCGATAAAACTGCTTTAAAAAAGGCATTCTTTAAAACAACAAAAGGTTGCTCTGGTTGTCACAAGCAATTCAGAAAACCAAAGCGCTAGAGCTCGCTGCTACGCGATGAAAGTTATATTGACAACTATTTTCATACTGGCTTTTTTACTTTTGGGAACAACGCTTTTTGCTGTTACTAAAAGCAACAGGCAAGCTGCTGACAAGTTAGCACTAGTGTCAGCTGATACTAAAGCGCTTACTGGTAATGTAGAACAAGGCGAGTACGTAGCGGTAAAAGGTGGTTGCGTAGCCTGTCACACTCACTACGCTGATGGAGGGGAGGCAATGGCTGGTGGAGTACCGATCGATACGCCGTTCGGTACTTTCTACACCTCCAACATAACCAGTGATATTGACTCTGGAATTGGTGGATGGACACTGCAGGAATTTTTAGGCGCAATGACGGTCGGGCTATCACCGCAGGGTGAACATTATTACCCAGCTTTTCCTTACACGGCCTATAGCACGATGACAGAACAAGACCTTGTAGATTTAAAGGCCTGGTTGGACACAGTAAGCCCCGTCGAAACTGCCGCTCAAGCTCATGATTTAAACTGGATGTTTTCTTTGCGTTCAACAATTGCAATTTGGAAGTCTATCTACTTCGATCCTATGCGTTCTATAAAAGTAGACAATACTGGAGGCTACCTTGTTAATGGTCCAGGCCACTGCGCCGAGTGTCATTCACCAAGAAATTGGTTAGGTGGGCTTTCTAGTCGACAGCTAACGGGTAATGATCGAGGACCTGGTGGAGCACCCGTGCCAGGCATAACATCTGCAGACTTATCGGATTGGGCAGTAGAAGACTTAGAGTTCTTTTTAGAGGTAGGAATGACCGTGTCAGGTGATTTTACTGGTGGTCATATGACAGATGTTATTGATTACGGAACTAGCCAACTGACCTTGATAGATCGCAAGTCAATTGCCCAATACTTATTGTCCGAGGAAAATAGTCCATGAATAACTCAATGAAACGATTTGCCGGTTTACTACTATTACTTATCGTGGGGGTTGCAGTTGCCTCCGAAGGCACGGATGGCGTGTTGGTCACGTTAAAGGCTGGCGATTTGGTTGTTGTGCAAGCGGGTGAGAAGGTTTATCAATCTCAGTGTGCATCTTGTCATGGGCAATATCTCGCCGGACAGCCGAATTGGCGAGAACGAGATGCCAATGGTTTTCTACCTGCGCCACCGCACGATGCAAGCGGTCATACGTGGCATCACGCCGATGATTTGTTATTTGAAATTGTAAAATACGGACCTGGCGTTGTTATCAATGATGATAGTTATAAAACGGTCATGCCGATTTATAAAGATATCTTAAGTGATGAGGATATTATTGCTGTGCTGTCTTTCATAAAAAATACTTGGCCTGAAGAACAACGTACTTGGCAGGACAAAGTCAATGGCACAGCGAGTAATGGTATTACTCCATACAATAAGAATAAGTCGTCACTACTCGAAAAAATTCTGAAATAGAATCATTCAATTTATTAAAATAGGATTCAACAAAATGAATCAAGTAAAATATTTACCGCTCATGGTTTTCTCAGTGGCATTTGGGTTGTCTGCTTGCAATTCCGAACCTGATGCAGCTGACGTCATTACTCAATCGTCAAAAGAGTCAGTAGCGGCGGTGACGATAAAGCCTCCCTCAAACACGGCTCAAGCAGAAAACATAATCTCTAAAATACACAGTTCTGAGATCACGGTGTACAAAAGCCCGACGTGTGGGTGCTGCAAAGGGTGGGTTACATACCTTCAAGAAGAAGGCTTTAATGTCACGGCCATCGATCACGATGATGTTGATGAGATTAAACATCAGCACGGATTAACAGACGCGAGCCTTAAGTCATGCCACACCGCTATTGTCGATGGTTATATTGTAGAGGGCCACGTGCCTGCCAGTGATATTGAAAGACTATTGCGAGAACGGCCAACTGATATCAAAGGGTTGAGTGCACCGGGAATGCCAACGATGTCTCCTGGCATGGGTAGCCGTATTCCAAAAGACTACGATGTGCTTTCTTTTACAAAGTTAGGTGAGACGGCAGTCTATTCGCAATACTAACTGGCCTACTTGAGTGTTGCGATATTCGATAAATGCGCTGATAAGGAATCATCATTTTGAATCTACGGTCCGCACGGGCTGTGGAATTAATTTCGTATGATGAAAATGTATATAAACCTGTAGTTCATCCTCCAGGCCACTTATATTTTTAGTCGAGCACCAAGTGCGACGCGCCAACCGTTTGAGATTGTCTTGCATCCTTGCCAGCGTAACAACAACCAAGTCGATCAGTTAATGTAAATGTGAGCCCAAAATAGCTTTAGCCACTGAGTGTGTTCGATTAACTGTATTCAGCTTCACGCCTGCATTACGCAAGTGAAAAACAACTGTACTTTCAGAAATGCCCATAATGACCGCACTTTCGTATGCGGTTTTGCCTTTAGATGCCCAGTTTAAACATTCGATTTCGCGAGTGGACAATTTGACTTTTTCGGTCATTTTATTGTCTGATTCGTGTAGTGTTGCAACAGATTTTCTTTCGATGATATCGAGCTTTATTTCAACCGGCTTACGTTGCTTAGCTCTCGTCAGCTTTTCATAGAGTAGCTCTCCAGATTTAATACCAATCTCATTCATCGGTTGCTTTATCGTTGTGAGCGTTGGCGATATCTGTCTAGCGATGTCTTGATCATCGAACCCCATTATTGATACATCTTCTGGAACGCGGATGCTAACAGACTGGCAATACAGAATTGCGCCGACAGCCATCATATCGTTTTGAAACCAAACAGCGGTAAATTCCACGTTAGAGTTAATGAGTGACTTCATAGCTTCATGCCCCCCTTTCTCAGTGAAATCACTTTCAATGGTTAAACTGGGTAATAGGGTTTGGCCATAAAAATCAAGTTGATCAGCAAATCCCTTCGTACGCTCGATAGCATCCTTGTGGTCTGGAAATCCGGTAACCATCGCTATGCGTTGGTGGCCTTTCTTAACTAAGTATTTTGCTGCATTTTTTGAGGCTGAATAATTATCAACAAACACACACTGGTATTTTTGCTGAACAAAATATCGATTCATTAATACAATGTTGGGATGAAGTGTGAAAATCTCTTCGAGCATGTCGTCGCTCATCCAATCCGATTGTATGATCAACCCATCGCAATTTTCATTTAGTAGTGTTTTTACGGCTTGGAATTCGGTCTCTGCAGTAGAATTTCCCGACTTAACAATACAGCTAACCCCTTTGCTAGTCAGGTAGCTGCTTGCGCCATCAACCATGCTGCCAAAATACTTGGCGCCGAAAAGCTGGACTAATACTCCTACTCTTAATTTGTTGGTGTGTTCGTCATTCATTAAGTGGGTTTAGTACAAGGTCAAAATCCTTTTGTGCTGCGACTGGGTGGCAATTAAATGTGTATGTGTTCAAACCGAAACGTCTATTTGTTGCTATCAAAGTATACGTTATTTGCTGGTGCAAATTGTTTCAATTGCCAAACTATGATGCGCAAATACTCATTCTATTTCTCTGTTTTTGACCAAAATTTGACCTATTGCGATTGATCGTGGCTATTTTCTTGAGTGCGGGTGTATCACTTCTGCATGAATTAATGCCTGGGGCGCAAGTAAGCTATTCAGGACCTCATGATTCATTTTGACTAAAATGAATTCAAAAATCAGTGTCGGGTGTGATTATGCCGATAGGGTGGAACGCGCGACCTGGAGCAGCTTATTCGCTTTGGTCTTAAATGCAGAGGACGTTTTAGATGTTTTCAAAGGTCATCGATTAGGCGGGCTTTCGCATAATGGATTACACTCTTTCGTATGAGTCGCATCATCGCAATCGCAAACCAAAAAGGTGGGGTGGGTAAAACCACGACCAGTGTTAATCTGGCCTCAGCCTTAGGCAGTATGAACAAGCAAGTTCTGCTGTTAGATCTTGATCCGCAAGGCAACGCTACCATGGGTTGTGGCATAGACAAAAACGAAACTGAACTAACGGTCTACGATTTACTGGTAGAAAATACGCCAGCTAGTGAAATTGCCCAAGTGTCTTCGGCGAACAATTGTCATATATTGCCAGCCAATGCAGACCTGACTGCTGCCGAAGTCGAGTTAATGGCAATGGACGAAAGAGAGCAAAAGCTCAAACAAGCGTTAGCGCCTGCACGAGAGAAATACGATTATATTTTGATCGATTGTCCACCGTCTTTAAATATTCTAACGTTAAATGCGTTCGTCGCTGCAGACAGTGTTCTCGTACCAATTCAGTGCGAGTATTACGCGCTTGAGGGATTATCAGCCCTTTTGGAAACTATTGAAGGCGTTCGGGAAGCAGTAAACGCAGACTTGGAAATAGAAGGTTTGCTGCGAACGATGTTTGATGGCCGTAACAATTTAGGTGTCGAGGTATCAGCACAGCTGGTTGAGCATTTCGGCGAGCAAGTTTTTCGCACTATTATTCCACGCAATGTTCGATTGGCTGAAGCCCCAAGTCACGGCATATCCATCGTTGGGTATGATAAGTCTTCTCGTGGCGCGCTCGCGTACTTAGCGCTGGCGGGTGAAATTATTCGTCGACGAGCCCATCGTGGTGATATTCCATCCGTTCGGAATACTCAAAGTGTTGAGCAGGCTGATCCACAGAACGAAACAGAGTTGGTGAATGGCTAAGAAAACCCGTATGGGGCGAAATCTGAATGCTTTGCTAGGTGGTGCCACGCGCACTCGTCCGGAGAATGCTGAAGAGTCGAAAAACAGTGTCGATGTGCAATCACCAGACGCCAATAAACCGGCGAGTGACGAGGATAGCAGTAGTATTTCAACGACGAAGACGACCGCAGGCCAAGACTCTTCAGCGACTGTACTAGTAAAAGACTCAGCAAACTCGCAGGTGGGAGCAAGTTCAGATGCTCAAATTCCAACTTTAACCACCAAGCCAGCGTTAGACGCTAAACCAGACCACGCAAAGAGTGCGTCGGTGATGTCGGTGGAAAAGGATGCGAACTCCAGTAGCGCTGCGGCTGTGCGTAGCGAAGTTTTGACCATCCAAGCCGATTCGCACCCGACTGATCGATTGCGCATGCTCGGGGTTGATCAAATTACTCGTGGAACCTACCAGCCTCGGCGTCATTTCGATCAAGACTTACTTCAAGAGCTCGCTGACTCAATTACCGCTCAAGGGCTCATACAGCCCATTTTGGTCCGAGCTTATGGCGGAAAATTTGAATTAATTGCTGGTGAGCGTCGTTGGCGTGCCTCCCAGCTGGCTGGAATCACTGATATACCTGCAATTGTGCGAGATATGGATGATCAATCGGTCGCATCGGTATCTCTTATAGAAAATATCCAACGCGCTGATCTCAATCCGTTGGAAGAGGCACAGGCTCTAGAACGATTGTGTGGAGAGTTCAGCATGACTCACCAGCAAGTGGCGGAAGCGGTTGGTCGATCCCGAGTTGCGGTCACCAATTTAATGCGTCTGTTAGAGCTGCACGATGATGTGAAATCGATGGTCGATAAGGGCGAACTTGATATGGGCCATGCAAGGGCGCTGCTTGGTGCACCACGAAGCGATCAGCCTGGAATAGCAAAACGTATTACACAACAAGGACTTACCGTTCGCGCTGTTGAAAAATTAGTTAAAAATCTTAGGGAGGGAAAGTCGCTAACGTCGAGTGGGCCTCCAAAAACAGACCCTAATATAGAGGCGCTAGGTCAAAAGCTTGGCAAGTTGTTAGGTGCACCTGTAAGCATAAAACATCAACAAAGTGGTTCAGGCAAGCTCGAAATCAACTATTCTTCGGTTGATGAGTTAGAAGGTATTTTGTCGCACATCAAGTAGTTGGGACGATGCAGTGATACGCAGGTCGAACAAGCATAATAAGTAGTATCAACTTCGGATCAAAAACGTAAAACACTGCTATAATTTGGCTCGCAAGAAATAGGCTGGACACGATTTGTCTTTGTGCCATTTCACAGGTTATTTGGCGACTGAGCCTACGTTATGCAGCAGGCTGGTGAGCGGTTACGTGTTATCAAGCTGATACTAGTTGGCCAATTCCTTGCCATGCTAGTGGTCGGTGCCGCCGGGTTCTTTATCGGTGGCAAGGTGACGGGACTATCCGCATTGCTCGGTGGGCTGATTGGTTGGCTGCCGAATACGTATTTTGCACTTCGGGCATTTCGCTACCGAGGAGCAAGAGCTGCACAGAAAATCGTGCGCTCATTTTATGCCGGAGCTTTCGGCAAAATGATCTTAACTATGGCAATGTTTGCGATAGTTTTTATCAAGGTCAAACCGTTGGGCGCATTAGCGCTATTTGTAGGATTTGCCCTTGTACAGACAATGAATTGGATTGTGCCGCTAATTGTCGCTTTAAATGAGCGTCGCAGGTACGAACAGTAGAATCTCGCAAGAGAAACGCTAAGCTTAAAATTATGGCATCTTCAGAAGCAGGTAGAACGACCACCGAATACATTGCGCATCATTTGCAAAATTTGGTGCTCGGTGTTCACCCCGAAAACGGTCTCAGTATTGCCCATGGCAGTGAAGAAGCCGCGGCGATGGGGTTCTGGGCGATTCACTTAGACTCAATGTTCTGGTCTATCGGTCTCGGACTACTGTTCTTGTGGCTATTCAAGAAAGGTGCTGATAAAGCCACAGCAGGTGTTCCCGGGCCACTACAAAATTTTGTAGAACTTATCGTTGAGTTTGTTGACGAAAACGTTCGCGAAACATTCAACGGCAAGAGTGATGTTGTGGCGCCATTGGCACTAACAATATTCGTATGGGTGTTCTTGATGAACCTGATGGACCTTATACCGGTCGACTGGATTCCATACGCGTCCGAAAGCATTGGTATTCCGTACATGAAAGTGGTACCAACAACGGACGTCAACGTAACACTTGGTATGTCGTTCTCTGTATTTGCGTTAATGATTTACTACAGCATAAAAATAAAAGGCGCCGGTGGCTTCTTTAAAGAATTGGCCTTCCAGCCTTTCAACAGCCCGAACATTATCGTTCAGGCATTGTTTGTCCCAATCAATCTTTTGCTCGAAGGTGTTGCGCTGTTCGCCAAACCCATATCACTTGGTTTGCGATTATTCGGCAACATGTACGCCGGTGAGCTTATTTTTATCCTTATTGCGTTGCTGCCGTTTTACGCGCAGTGGGCTTTGTCGGTACCGTGGGCCTTGTTCCACATCTTGATTATCACGTTACAGGCATTCATCTTCATGATGCTGACCATCGTGTACATGAGCATGGCGCACGAGCATCATTAGTGATGCGAAGCAGCACTAGCGCTAGTGCCATTTTCGGTGCGAGCATCATTAAGCGCAGATAGATTCGTTATTTGGTTGTAAAGATTTAGTTTTAAGCAATTTTGCTAATAGTTATTTTAAATTTTATTTTTTGGAGTTAGTAATGGAATTAGTAGTTGGTTTGACCGCAATTTCAGTAGGCCTTTTGATTGGTCTTGGTGCACTTGGTACAGCTATCGGCTTCGGTCTTTTAGGTGGTCGTTTTCTAGAAGGTGCTGCTCGTCAGCCAGAAATGACTCCAATGCTTCAGGTTAAAATGTTCATCGTTGCCGGTCTTCTCGATGCGGTTCCAATGATCGGTGTTGGTATTGCGTTGTTCTTCACTTTTGCGAACCCATTCCTAGCTCAGGTTGGCGGATAAGCTAACTCACTGACGGAAAGGAGAGCACAATGAATATCAACCTGACATTACTAGGCCAGGCAATTTCATTCGCTATCTTCGTTTTCCTGTGCATGAAACACGTATGGCCACCAGTAATGGCAGCCCTTCGAGAACGCCAGGAAAAAATTGCGCAAAGCTTAGCTGCTGCTGAAGAAGGCGCTCAGCGTCGTGAAGAGGCGGAGGCTGAAGTGGATACGATGGTGCAGGATGCGAAAGCACAGGCTGCCGAAATCGTCGCCCAAGCTCAAAAGCGTGGTAACGAGATCATCGAAGAGTCGAAAGACACGGCTCGCACTGAAGGTGAGCGTTTGAAGGCTGCAGCTCAGTCGGAAATTGAACAGGAAGTCGTCACAGCAAGAGAAGATCTGCGCAAGCAGGTTGGCTCCATTGCGGTGGCTGGCGCAGGTAAGATTCTTGGCACTGAAGTTAATGCTGAGTCTCATGCCAAAGTGCTAGACGACCTGGTCGGACAACTCTAAGAGGCGTTAGACCATGGCCGACTTTACTACTGCTGCACGACCTTACGCGAAAGCGGTTTTCGAGATTGCTCGCGAGAGCGGCAAGTTCGACGACTGGTCTAATCGACTCGCTGTGCTGGGTGCCATTGTTGGCCACCCAGAAATGCAAACACGTCTCGATGCACCGAACCTTACGCAGGAAGATGCTGCGAGAATGGTTGAAACCGTTGCATCGGATGTCGTTAATGATAACGACAGTCGCAATTTCGTCAAATTGCTTGCTGAAAACAACCGCATGAAAATGCTGGGCGATATCAGTGGGCTTTATGAAGAGCTTCGGTCAGAAGCTGAAGGTGAATTAGAAGCGAGCGTTACCAGCGCATTCGAATTGACTGACGCTCAGCGCGACAAGATGGCGGAAGCATTAAGCAAACGGTTGGACCGCAAGGTTCGGATTGTCAGCACCGTTGATAAAGATCTCATCGGTGGCGCGATTATTCGGGCTGGCGATTTGGTTATCGATGGTTCCGTCAAGGGCCGTTTGGAAAAAATGACACACGCTGTCGGAACATAAGAATATTGATGCCTACGCTTGCGATACGTTCGCAGGTGTCAGGTTTGGGCTGTTAATAAACGGCCTCGGTAAGACTTCTTGCAGAGGTAAGAAGCTAGCCGCAACCGGATTTCGCGCAGCGAGACCGGTACCCGAATTCAAGAGGATTTTGCTATGCAACTGAACCCATCAGAAATCAGTGAACTGATCAAACAAAGGATCGGTGATTTCGAAGCGTCTGCTGACGCACGTACGGAAGGAACCATCGTTAGTCTTAGCGACGGTATCGTTCGTATTCATGGTCTGACCGACGTCATGTCTGGTGAGATGATCGAATTCCCAAACAACCTGTTCGGTCTTGCACTGAACCTTGAGCGCGATTCAGTTGGTGCGGTTGTGTTGGGTGACTACCAATCACTATCAGAAGGCGACAAAGTTAAATGTACTGGTCGAATTCTTGAAGTGCCAATCGGCCCTGAGCTACTTGGTCGTGTGGTAAACCCATTGGGTGAGCCTATCGATGGCAAAGGTCCTATCGGCGCCAAGTTAACATCACCGGTAGAAAAAGTTGCTCCAGGCGTTATCGAACGCCAATCAGTCGATGAGCCAGTACAAACTGGTTTGAAATCTATCGATGCGATGGTACCGGTTGGTCGTGGTCAACGCGAACTGATCATCGGTGACCGTCAGACAGGAAAGACAGCAGTAGCAGTGGATGCCATCATCAATCAAAAAGGCACGGGCATTAAGTGCGTTTATGTTGCGATTGGTCAGAAGCAATCAACTATTGCAAACGTGGTATCCAAGCTAGAAGAGCACGGTGCAATGGACCACACAATTATTGTGGCAGCTGGCGCGGCTGATTCTGCTGCGATGCAATACATTGCTCCATACGCTGGTTGCACGATGGGCGAATACTTTCGTGACCGTGGTGAAGATGGTCTAATCGTATATGACGATCTTACTAAGCAAGCATGGGCTTACCGTCAGGTATCACTACTACTTCGTCGTCCTCCTGGTCGTGAAGCTTATCCTGGTGATGTTTTCTACCTTCACTCTCGTCTTCTTGAGCGTGCGTCTCGTGTAAACGCTGATTACGTAGAAAAGTTCACTAACGGTGAAGTCAAAGGCAAGACTGGGTCTTTGACGGCTCTACCTATCATTGAAACCCAAGCGGGTGATGTATCTGCGTTTGTACCAACAAACGTTATTTCGATCACCGATGGCCAGATCTTCCTTGAGACCGATCTGTTCAACGCTGGTATCCGTCCTGCGATCAACGCTGGTCTGTCGGTATCGCGAGTAGGTGGTGCGGCACAAACGAAAATCATCAAGAAGTTAGGTGGTGGTGTTCGTTTGGCACTAGCGCAATATCGTGAATTGGCGGCATTCTCGCAGTTCGCATCAGATCTTGATGAAACAACACGTAAGCAGCTTGAGCGTGGTCAGCGAGTGACTGAACTCATGAAGCAGAAGCAATACTCTCCACTTTCTATTGGTGAGATGGGTGTTTCTCTTTATGCTGCAAACGAAGGCTTCCTTGATGATGTTGATTTCGACAAAGTCGTCAGCTTCGAAGAAAACCTACATGGTTTTATGCGCAGCAACCATCAAGATCTTCTTGATCAAGTCAGTCAGTCTGGCGACTGGAACGAAAACATCGAAGCGGCTTTTAAGAAAGCCATCGAAGCGTTCAAGTCAAGCGGCACTTGGTAGTCGGTAACCACTTATCGTCTACTAGGGGAATCCAGACATGGCAAGTGAAAAAGAGATAAGAACACAGATCGCGAGTATCAAAAATACTCAGAAGATCACCAAGGCTATGGAAATGGTAGCCGCGAGTAAAATGCGTAAAGCTCAAGACCGTATGGCGGCTAACCGACCGTATTCTGCAAAGATGCGCTCGGTTGTCGGTCATGTTGCGTCAGCTAACATCGAATACCATCATCCGTACCTGATGGATCGGCCCGATGTGAGCCGCGTAGGCTACATTGTTGTTTCAACTGACCGCGGTTTATGCGGTGGTTTAAACACTAATGCATTCAAAGCTGGTATCAGGTCCATGAAAGAATGGTCTGATAAAGGCGCTGACATCGACGTGGTGACCATTGGTAAGAAAGCGCAAGCCTTCTTTAACCGTTTGGGCAGCAACATTGTTGGTCAGGCTATCGATCTTGGTGATGCACCAGAACTTGCCACACTCATTGGTAGTGTGAAAGTCATGCTGGATGCGTATGACGAGGGAAAAATACAACGTTTGTATATTGTTGAAAACCAATTCGTTAACACCATGACGCAATCGCCTACGGTTACACAGCTACTTCCAGCTGAGCCTGATGTTGACGAAAACTTGACTCACCATTGGGATTACATCTACGAGCCAGAATCTAAAATTGTCGTTGATCACCTGATGACTCGCTATATAGAGTCGCTAGTTTATCAATCGGTTGTAGAGAACGTGGCATGTGAGATGGCAGCGCGAATGTTTGCGATGAAGAGTGCATCAGATAACGCGGGTGATTTGATTGACGACTTACAGTTGAAATACAACAAAGCTCGTCAGGCATCAATCACACAAGAGATATCAGAGATTGTGGCTGGTGCGGCTGCTGTTTAACAGCTTTCGTACGAACCCATGACTGAAATTAGTTTCGTTAATAGCGAGAGTAGATCAGTCTTAGACCTGGCGATAACGCCAGTCTTATAACAAAACGTTTTTATATTTAGGAACACAACTATGAGTTCTGGAACAGTTGTAGAAATCATTGGCGCGGTAGTCGACGTGGAATTCCCACGCGATTCAGTGCCTAAAACATATGATGCACTGAAGATCGATAACACTGAAATCACACTGGAAGTTCAAGGCCAGTTGGGTGACGGTATTGTTCGAACCATCGCTATGGGATCCTCTGAAGGATTAAAGCGTGGTTTGATTGCATCAAACACTGGTGCGCCAATTTCGGTACCGGTTGGTCAAGCGACACTTGGCCGAATCATGGACGTACTGGGTAATCCAATCGATGAAGCTGGCCCGATCGCAACAGAAGATCGTATGCCAATTCACCGTTCACCGCCTACCTATGCAGAGCAATCAGGTTCTACGGAACTGCTTGAAACAGGCATCAAAGTAATCGATCTACTTTGCCCGTTCGCTAAAGGCGGTAAGGTTGGATTGTTTGGTGGTGCGGGAGTTGGTAAAACCGTAAACATGATGGAGCTTATTCGTAACATCGCTGCTGAGCACTCAGGTTTCTCGGTATTTGCAGGTGTTGGTGAGCGTACTCGTGAAGGAAACGATTTCTACCACGAAATGAAAGAGTCAGATGTACTCGACAAAGTAGCGCTGGTATACGGTCAGATGAATGAGCCTCCTGGTAACCGTCTGCGTGTAGCACTAACCGGTTTGACTATGGCGGAATACTTTCGTGACGAAGGTCGTGATGTATTGATGTTTATCGATAACATTTATCGTTACACATTGGCGGGAACCGAAGTATCAGCACTATTGGGTCGTATGCCATCAGCGGTAGGTTATCAGCCAACATTGGCTCAAGAGATGGGCGATCTGCAAGAGCGAATCACTTCAACAAAGACTGGTTCCATCACTTCAATCCAAGCGGTATACGTACCTGCGGATGATTTGACTGACCCGTCTCCTGCAACCACCTTTGCGCATTTAGATGCAACGGTTGTACTGTCTCGTAACATCGCGGAATTGGGTATTTACCCAGCGGTTGATCCTCTGGATTCAACCAGTCGTCAATTAGACCCGCAAGTTATCGGTGCCGATCATTACGACACGGCTCGTGCGGTACAGAATGTTCTGCAGCGATATAAAGAGCTGAAAGATATTATTGCAATCCTAGGTATGGACGAATTGTCTGAAGAAGACAAGCAAGCGGTAACACGTGCTCGTAAAGTTCAGCGTTTCTTGTCGCAGCCTTTCTTTGTTGCGGAAGTATTCACCGGTTCTCCTGGTAAGTACTGTTCGCTTAAAGACACCATCGCAGGCTTCAAGGCCATTGTTGCTGGTGAGTACGATCACTTGCCAGAGCAAGCGTTCTACATGGTTGGCACCATTGACGAGGCAGTTGATAACGCCAAGAAGATGGATAGCTAATCATGGCTGCTACCTTTAGAGTCGACATCGTAAGCGCCGAGAAAGAAATTTTCTCGGGAGAAGCTGAGATGATCGTCGCGTCAGCCGAATTAGGTGAAGTCGGTATTGCGCCAGGACACACACCGTTGATCACTCGCATTAAGCCGGGTGAGATTCGGGTGAAGACGCTTGGTGATGAGGAAGACCTTGCGGTTTACGTCTCAGGTGGCATCCTTGAAGTTCAGCCACATGTCGTGACCGTTCTGTCAGACACTGCCTTGCGTGCAGAAGACATCGATGAAGCTGCTGCTGAAGCTTCGATGAAAGAGGCAGAAGCTGCCTTGGCTGCCGGCGGTAAAGCGGGTGAAGTTGACTATGCTGCAGTCCAACAGCAACTTGCAGAGGCATCGGCTCAGCTGCAATTGATTAAGAAGCTTCGTAAATAACGTATTGAGAGCCGGCTGACGTAGAGGTTGGTTATTAAAAAGTGCGAGATGCAAAAGAGCCGGCAACTAGCCGGCTTTTTTGCGTCTGCGCATTCAAACTGCTTTGATCATTAAGCACAAACTCTTTATTTAGACTCTGATAACCCCTTTTTCTGCCACAGTTCGTATAACGAAGTTTGAATTAGTTCGAACTATCCCCGGCAGGCGGGCAAGCGTTTTATGGACACGTTCGTAGTCTCCAGTATCTGCCGCTAGCACTTTGAGTAGATAATCAGCTTCACCTGAAACGAGATAGCATTCCATAATATCTTCATGTTGCTGCACTGCCGCTTCAAATTCCGCAAGTATGTCTTCGCACTGACTGGCAAGTGTGATTTCAACGAATACAACGGTAGGCCGGCCAATTGTGGCTGGGTCGACTACCATCGCATACCCTTTGATCGCCCCAACGTCTTCTAGATGTTTAACTCGTCTCAGGCACGCTGAAGCGGATAGATGAATCTTCTCGGCGAGATCAGCATTTGTCATTCTTCCGTCGGACTGAAGTATATTTAGAATCTTACGATCTGTGCTGTCTATCGATATCATTAGAATAAAGTTTCAATATAGTAAATTATAAGCAACTATATTCGAATTTATGTCGTTTTATGTGTTTAACACGCAATAGAGTTTGGTAGGTCAGCGTGTAGTCTTAGCTGACTAAATAATATCAACCACTAGAGAGTAGGAATTCATGTTAATCGGCGTACCAAAAGAAATCAAAGTTCATGAATATCGCGTCGGTTTGACCCCTGATAGTGTTCGCGAATTTGTTGAGGCGGGTCACAGCGCGATTATTGAGAGTAAAGCAGGTAGTGGCATTGGAGAGGACGACGACAGCTATCGGGCGGTAGGCGCAAGCATTGTTGAAACAGCTCGTGAGGTGTTTGATCGAGCTGAAATGATTATAAAAGTGAAGGAGCCTCAAGCAGTAGAGCGTGCGATGTTGCGGGAAGGCCAGATACTTTTTACTTATCTACATTTAGCGCCAGATCCAGATCAGACGAAAGATCTCATAGACAGCGGTGCCATATGTATTGCCTATGAGACTGTCACAGACGCACAAAATAGATTGCCTCTGCTATCACCGATGTCTCAAGTGGCCGGTCGGCTGTCTATACAAGCAGGTGCTCATGCATTAGAGCGTGCCAATGGAGGACGCGGCATATTGTTAGGAGGTGTACCGAGTGTTTCACCAGCCAAGGTTGTTGTCCTAGGTGGTGGTGTCGTCGGTGAAAATGCGGTGATGATGGCGTTGGGAATGGGCGCGGAAGTAACTGTGTTGGACCGAAACGTCAACGTGCTAGGTAATCTCTCTGCACGATTTGGCACTGCATTGAAGACCGTATACTCAACCAGAAGTGCGTTGGAGCAGCATGTGCAGGTTGCGGACTTAGTCATAGGTGCCGTTCTGGTGCCAGGCGCTGCGGCCACCAAATTAGTCAGCCGGAAACTCGTCTCTCAAATGAAAGCTGGCGCGGTATTGGTCGATGTTGCAATTGATCAAGGTGGTTGTTTTGAAACATCGAAAGCGACTACCCACGCAGACCCAGTGTACGTCGTAGATGATGTCGTCCATTATTGTGTAGCGAACATGCCAGGCGCTGTGCCCTATACTTCGACGTACGCTCTTAACAACGTCACACTACCGTACGGTTTGTCCTTGGCAAACAAGGGATACGTTTCAGCGTTGTCCGACAACCCTCACTTTTTAAATGGACTCAATATTTGCAGTGGCAAAGTTACCAATGATGCTGTCGCTAAAAATCTAGGGTACAGCTATGTCGACCGTTTGAAAGCCTTAACCAGCTAAAAACCGAACATAAACTGCGCGGAGTGCGCATGAATTAGCTTCGTCATAAAACGACTTGGTTTCCCAGCAGCACTGTTCTGTGGAAGCTAAGTTTGTGGGGGCCCTGTGCACTATTTGATTAGTATAAGTTGGTCCGCTCACGGATAATCTTTAACTGAGAGTACACATCTGTTGGCATCGCTGATGATAGATACATGCTTGTGCTTCTGGAATGTGTCGGCCACTTTTGTAAAACCTACGCTAATAATTCTGTAACTGTTTAATACGCCTCACTTCGTTGGCAAAAAGCGGCTCTGGCAAAATCATACAACCACTACAAGTTCGTAAATTTCCTTTTCTATGTGTAGATCCCCCTAATGCGGGACGGGTTTTAGACGCTACAATCCAGCAAGAACATCGGTTTTTGCCGACTCATAGTTTTTGGAGAATGAACAATGGCGATTCGACTCATCGTATTGGCTGCTGGTAAAGGCACCCGCATGAAATCATCCATGCCAAAGGTGTTGCACCGCTTGGCTGGCCGACCTTTGTTGGGTCATGTTCTTGACACTGTATCTACTCTAAGCCCTTCGAGCATTACCGTTGTGATTGGCCATGGTAGTGATCAGGTAAAACAGACAATTGAGCATTCTGTGAACTGGGCCATGCAAACTGAGCAGTTAGGAACCGGTCATGCAGTACAGCAAGCGCTAGATGGTATCGACGATGACGACACCGTGCTAATCACCTATGGCGATGTGCCGCTAACTCGTTCAGAAACCTTTAAAGCTTTGTTGGATGTCACCAGTAATGATCAGCTTGGATTGCTGACGCTAATTGTTGACGATCCAAACGGTTACGGACGTATCAAGCGAGTTAACGGTGCGGTAACCGGGATAGTAGAACAGAAAGATGCTAGTGAAGAGGAGCTGGCGATAAATGAAATTAATGCCGGTGTGTTGGCGGTTAACGGTGGAGCGCTGAAGCAGTATCTTAGCGAGATTAATAATGACAACGCTCAGGGTGAATACTACTTAACCGATATTTTTGCGTTGGCTGTAGAAGCGGGTCAAACCGTACAAGCAGTCCACCCTCAGGATGAGTGGGAAGTAGAAGGGATAAATTCTCGTGAACAGTTGGCGACACTTGAACGTGTCTACCAACGTGAACAAGCAGCGCTGCTCATGGCATCAGGTGTGACCGTGAGAGACCCTGCACGAATAGATGTACGCGGTACCTTAGCCACTGGTACCGATAATGAGATTGATGTGAATTGTGTGTTTATCGGCAGCTGCAGTTTGGGTAACAACGTAACCATTGGCCCAAACTGCGTGATTACCGATAGTCACATCGGTGATGGGTCAGTTGTACACGCAAACTCAGTACTCGAAAGTGCTGAATTAGGTACTGAATGTATTGTTGGACCGTTCGCAAGATTACGTCCAGGCAGCAAGCTTGCTCAAGGCGCAAAGATTGGTAACTTTGTTGAAACTAAGAACGCAAACATTGGTGTTGGTAGCAAGGTTAATCATCTTAGCTACGTAGGCGATGCAGACGTGGGTTCAAAGGTTAATGTGGGTGCAGGAACTATTACTGCCAATTACGACGGTGTCAACAAACATAAAACAGTATTGGAAGATGGTGCGTCAATCGGTTCGAACTCTGTGCTGGTTGCACCGGTAACAGTAAAAGCGGGAGCAACGGTTGGCGCAGGGTCAACCGTTAGTAAAGATGTAGACGCTGACACGCTTACTTTTACTCGTGCTCAACGAAAAGATATTCAAGGCTGGCCTCGACCAGTAAAGATTAAAAAGTAGATTAAATGCAGTTTACGTATAGCAATAAGAGTAAGGATTTTAAATTATGTGTGGAATTGTAGGTGCTGTAGCGCAGCGCGATATTGCTGACATTCTGTTGATGGGGCTACAAAGCCTTGAGTATCGCGGATATGATTCTGCGGGCGTTGCAACTATCGACGCCAATGGTGAAATGCATCGCATTCGTCGTGTTGGCAAAGTAAAAGCCTTGGCCGATGCCGTAGCCGAAAAAGGCATGCCTGGTGGTGTTGGTATTGCACACACGCGATGGGCCACACACGGTGAACCTAATGAGGCGAATGCACATCCTCACGTATCTACTGAGCGAATCGCCGTAGTACATAACGGAATCATCGAAAATCACGCTGATCTGCGTAAACAATTACAAAGCGACGGTTACAACTTTTCCTCTGATACCGATACTGAAGTCATTGCGCATCTAGTTGAAAAAGAACTTAAGATGTCCAGTACTTTGTTTGAAGCGGTTCAAAAAACCGTGCGTCAGTTAGAAGGTGCTTATGGCACGGTAATCATGGATAAGACTCAGCCTGAGCGGCTCATCGTAGCTCGATCTGGCAGCCCTTTAGTTATTGGATATGGCGTTGGTGAACATTTTATTGCATCAGATCAACTGGCTTTGTTGCCGGTTACCAGAAAGTTTGCCTTCCTTGAGGAGGGTGACGTGGCAGAGATAACACGCACTGCTGTGTCTATCGTAGATGTTGATGGTAATGCGGTCGAGCGTGCTGTTGAGGAATCTCAGTTGACTAATGATGCTGGTGACAAAGGTAATTATCGTCACCACATGCAAAAAGAAATATATGAACAGCCAGTTGCCATACAACGAACCTTAGAAGGCCGGTTGGAAAATGGTCTTGTGCTTGATACGGCTTTTGGTGAAAATGCAGCCGAGATGTTAGCTAAGGTTAAGCACGTACAAATTATAGGATGCGGCACTAGCTACAATGCCGGTATGACGGCAAAGTATTGGTTAGAAGCTTTTAGTGGTGTGTCCTGCAATGTCGAAATTGCATCTGAATATCGCTATCGCGAATCGTTTGTTCATGAAAACAGTTTGCTGGTTACCCTCTCGCAGTCTGGTGAAACCGCTGATACCTTGGCAGCCCTTCGGCTGGCTAAAGAGCAAGGCTATATGGCCAGCCTAACGTTGTGTAACTCACCAGGGTCATCAATGGTGCGTGAATCAGATATGTCTTATTTAATGAAGGCTGGCGCTGAAATTGGTGTTGCATCAACTAAGGCATTCACAGTGCAGCTCACAGGCTTGTTAATGCTAGCCGGTGCTATTGGTCAGCACAACGGTATGCCAAAAGAGCAATCAGCAAAACTGTGTCAAGCATTGCAAAGCTTGCCTGCAAAGCTTGAGCAAGTGCTCTCTATGGATGAGCCAATTCAAGCGTTAGCTGAAGACTTCGCCGATAAGCACCACAGTTTGTTTCTTGGTCGTGGTGATCAATACCCTATCGCAATGGAAGGTGCGTTGAAGTTGAAAGAAATTTCGTACATTCATGCCGAAGCTTACGCTGCGGGTGAATTGAAACACGGACCACTGGCTCTAATAGATGCCGATATGCCGGTTATTGTTGTCGCTCCAAAGAACGACCTGGTTGAAAAATTAAAGTCGAACGTTGAGGAGGTTCGTGCACGCGGTGGCTTGATGTATGTGTTCGCCGATAAGGATGCGAAATTTGAAAGCGATGCAACGATGAAGGTGTTAGAAGTGCCAGTTTGTGATGATATGGTTGCACCTATTATTTACACTATACCGCTACAGTTATTGTCTTATCACGTTGCTATTATCAAAGGCACTGATGTTGATCAACCGCGAAACTTGGCAAAATCGGTAACCGTAGAGTAATCAAGTTACTTAGGGAGCAGCTGAAAAGCTGCTCTCCTGCTTTATTTTATTTATGCATTGATCGCGGTCTTTTAGTTCGATTTAGCGATCGCTTCCGCCAACTCTTCCTGTTCTTCACAGCCATTAGGGCATAGCCTTGTCAGGTGGTCGAGATTTTTCTGAGCGTCTTCTAATCTGCCCAGAATAATGAACAGCTCTCCTTGATACTCTAGTGCGCCCAGGTGATCTTCATTTATAGATAGGGCTTTTTTATAAGCTGTCTCAGCGCCATCTGTGTCACCGGACTTTCTTGATGCGTAGCCAAGTAGGTTCCATTTGTCGGCGTTTTTCTCGTCAGATTTCAGCGTGTGTTTCAATTTCTTGATAGCTGCTGAATATTTCTCTTGATAGATTAGCCGCTTGATAAGTTGTATATCTTGCGCAGAATTTACTTTTGGTGAGTCGTTGTCGGTATCTGCAGCGCTCAATTGTAAAGGTAGCAGTAAAGCGGCCATTATGAGCAGCCTGATAAGCATGGGATTTGTCTTTGAATGTGATGATATGTGCATTTTAGGAACGTCTCCTTTGCGATGGTTGCCTGATTAGATAGGCGTTACTGGTTGCGTTCAATAATATGACACTAACACGAATTAGTTCGCTACTATCGGGCCAATGAATCTTTCTCCTAATGTTCGATCCAGCCTTTACATGATGCTATCCATGTCTGGCTTTACCATCAATGATGCTTTGATAAAGTCACTCGATGGCAGTTTATCGACCTCTCAGGTAATTTGGATTCGTGGTTGCTTTCTGAGCTCAATGATTTTGCTTATCGTCTGGCAGCGTGGTCTACTTCCGCGTTGTCGTGAGGCGATTTCGATCAGAATCAGTATTCGTGCCTTGTGCGAAGGTGGTGCAACGCTGCTGTTTCTGACAGCGTTAGTGCAACTGCCATTTGCAAATCTTGCAGCTATTCTGCAATCGTTGCCATTAGCTGTGACGGTGGGGGCCGCTCTTTTTCTACGTGAGCCTGTTGGCTGGCGTCGTTGGTTAGCTATTATAGTTGGGTTTGTCGGTGTGATGATCATCATCAGACCGGGAATGGATGGGTTTCAGTTTGCCTCAATACTAGTGCTATTTTCAGTGATATTTGCGGCAGCTCGCGATCTGGTTACACGCCAGCTTCCAGCGCAATTACCGTCGTTATTAGTGTCTGGGTTTTCAGCGATCTTTATCACTATCTTGGGGATGGCAATTACGCTAACCATTGGCGAATGGACACCTATGTCTGTTGCGCAAATTTCAACGCTTGCGGTTGCGGCTTTCTTTCTTTTCTTTGGCTATCAGTTTATCGTTTTAAGTATGCGTACTGGTGACGTTGCGGTTGTTGTACCGTACCGATATACCGGTTTGTTATGGGCTATTTTACTGGGCTATCTATTTTTTGATGAAGTGCCTGACGGCTATACTTTGCTGGGTTCAGCAATCGTTGTTTCGATGGGCTTGTATACGATGTATCGCGAATTAAAAATATCACGCCAGCAAGGCTAGGAATAACTAATCTTTATCATCCTCAGCGAACGAATCGTATCGATCGATCACTTCAGAATCATAGCGGTCCATCACGCTTGCCTCATCTTCTTCCTCTTCGAGTAAGTCTAGCTGCGCTTCATCAGCTGCCTCAATCGCAAATTCGGCGCCTACCGCAGTTGTGCGACTAGTGACCAATACGTGTGGTGCCGCATCTTCTGGTGCTATATTGTAGGTACGCTGAGTTATTCGGTAAATACCGTAAATACAGATGATAGCCATCAAACCTGCAATGGTGATAAAGAACCATTCGTTGCCGAGTTCAGCCATAGCGTATCCCACAACGATTGGTCCAGACATTGCGCCAAGGCCGTTGATAAACAAAAGTCCACCAGACACGGCTGCCATTTTTTCGGGTTCTATGTAGTCGTTCGCGTAGGCCAGTAGCAATGAGTACAGGGGATTCGACATACCACCAAGAACAAAGGCAATTAGCATGAGTTGGTTAAAGCTGTTATCCAGCATAAATCCAGCTATAGCGGTTAATGAACTGATGGCGGATACCCCAATGATCAGATAACGACGATCGTACCGGTCAGACAACCAACCTATTGGATATTGGAGCAACATGCCGCCAAGGAAAATGGCACTAATAAAGTAGGATACCTCTGCAATGCTAAACCCGTTTTGAGTGGCATAGATTGGTGCCATGCCAAACAAGATCGCAAATACGCCTCCAAGCATCAAAGTACCGAAGCAGGCCAAAGGTGATGCCTCGATGAGTTCTTTTATAGACATCGCTTGGGTTGTTTCGTGTAGCGGTGCAGGGGAGACAGATAACAAAATGGGTGCGAATGATACAGATACCAACACGGTAATAAGAACGAATAAATCATATCCGCCCGGGTCGGCGACATTGAGAAGCAACTGCCCGAGCACCATTCCTAACATCTGAACGATCAGGTATATCGACAATGATTGGCCGCGCTCCTCATTTGAGGAAGAGTGGTTCAACCAACTCTCCACCACAACGTAAATGCCAGAAAAGCAAAAACCGACGAGCAAACGCAGAAACAGCCACGCGAGTGGGTCGACTACAGCGGCGTACAGAATAAAGGCTGCAGATACCAACGAGCCAAGGGCTGCAAATACGCGAATGTGTCCCACGCGCCTGAGCATCCATGGTGCTGCACGGGAGCCGCCAAGAAAGCCGATGAAGTAGGCTGACATGACGAAACCCATGGTGCTTGGGTCGATGTTCTCCAATGACCCGCGCACACCAAGCAACGTCCCCTGAAGCCCGTTGCCAAGCATCAATAGCAGCATGCCGAGCATCAGGGCCCAGGTATTTTTTAGCACACCAAACATGAGAAAATTCTTTTGACCGGTCGAGCTTTATACAGCTTATCGGCCGACTTTGCACGCAGGACATAGCCCAAATTTCGCTATGTCGCAGTCAGGACAGCGAACTCGGTATACTGGACGCAATTAGACAATGAATAACATAAGAGTCACATAACGGTATGAGCAAAACAATTGACTACTATCACTTCCTCATTTCTCCGTGGAGTTACTTGGCGATTAAGCAGTTTAATCAATTGCGTACTAAGCATGACTTAATTGTGAACTACAAGCCTATCGATGTGATGCAAACTTTTGACAACATGGGTGGTCTACCGCCTGGCAAACGCCACCCATCTCGACAGCGCTTTCGAATGGACGAGCTAAAGCGTTGGGCTAAACACCTAGAAGTGCCGATGAACTTTACGCCAGCGCATTTCCCTGTAAACCAAGCACCGGCAGCGCAAATGGTGTTCGCTGCTGGTGGGGCTGCGGGTAATGTGGCGGCGGCAGATTTTAGTGACGCTGTGTTAACCGCGTGTTGGGCTCAGGAAAAAGATATTTCTGATGAGGCTACGCTTGTCGCTATTGCTGATGCTTGCGCACTTGATGGTAAGACGTTATTAGAAACTGCCAAGCAGGATGAGTTTGTCCAGCAGCTCCAAACCACTACGGATGAGGCACATAAAAAGGATGTATTTGGCTCGCCTACCTACGCAGTTGACGGTGAGTTGTTCTGGGGACAAGATCGTATCGATTTTCTTGATCGATACTTAAGTGCGTAATTTTCTGTCTTGAAACAACCTGTATTTTCTGTCGTTGTGTGGTTTTGGGGTTGGTAATAGTACCCAGTAGCGCTGTTAATTTGACTTCAAGGTAAAATTATTGAAAACAATGCGTATAAAGTACGGTTCACTGCGCGCAGAGCAGCAGTGAATACCACTACACTTGCAGCTGGTCACTTAAGAAGCTCACACCGCATGAAAGTGTTATTTAAGTTAGTTGCTGTACCTGCTCTGGTTTTTACAGCTCAGGTAAGCGCAGACACCTGCGATGTAGAAGATACCAGTGCTGAATATAAATTGGTGTTTGAAGATAACTTTGACGGCGGTAGTCTTGATCGTGGCAAATGGGACACTGAGTTTCTTTGGGGGCCAGGTGTTGTCATAAACAATGAACAACAGTATTACGTTAACGACAATCAGTTTGGCTACAACCCCTTTAAGGTGAGTGGTGGTCAGTTATCGATTGAAGCCATAAAAGCCCCATTCGATCAAGCAGAACTCTATTTAACCAGCTCCATTTATTCCTCTACCTCGGCCGAGCTACTGTGGCGAAAACCTGCTGATGCGGTGTCGTATCAGGTTTATCGCAATGGCGAGTTCCAAGCAACTGTGGAGAGCGGCTCATACTTCGAACCGCAAATTCGAGATGGTATTGATTACGCTTACGAGGTGGTTGCGCTCAACTCAAGTGGTGCATCTGTTGTCACGGCACAGCTGACGATTAATACTGCTGATCGTCCCCCTGTTTTTCCAGACAAGCGCTTCGGACTTAACCTAGACTACAAAGTGTATGCACCGGGCGTGGCTGAATTAACATGGGATTCACCCAATCGAACGGGTCGCTACGAAATTGATCTAAACGGACAGAATGTAGAAACGCTTATAGGCGCTGATTACAAAAGTCTGTACCTCGCTGACTTGGACGCAACTGAGTCCTACACTTACAAAATTAGCGCATATGACCGTTGCGGTGAGTTCATTATTGCTCAGAGTGTGTCGTTTACACCAGATCAGCAGCGCATTCCAGCATCAGAGGGTGCGCAACGTTTAGTGATAGAAGTAGACGAGTATTCAAAATCCACCGCTGAGATTTCTTGGAGTGCTGTGGCCAATGCGGCGAGCTACGATATCTATCAAGATGGTTTATTTACTGAAAACACAGATGCACGTTCCGTGTTCATGGACGACTTGGTACCTGGAGTAGACAGACGCTTTCGTGTGGTTGTACTTGATGCCGATGGCAATACTGTTGATGAGACCGGTCGTGTGATCAATACCGCTGATAATAGCTTTGCATTAAACCGTCAACCGTATCTATCAGGCATTATCACCAGTTACAGCTCTTTCCGGTTCCTCTACGGTCGCGTTGAAATGCGCGCTCGTATGCCAGCAGGGAAGGGTCTATGGAGTGCTTTTTGGTTGCTAAACGCCTACTACAATCAGGACCAACCAACTGACCCTGAAATCGATATCATCGAAGCTATTGGTGATAGAACTACCACAGCTAATCAGGCTTACCACTATAAAATTGATGCTAATGGGGATGGTTTTTACAAGGGTCGTGAGTCCATTGAGAACCGTTCATTTATCGAAGATTTCTCAGCCGATTTCCACACATACTCAGCGGCTTGGTCGAAAGGGTCGTTGGTGTATTACGTTGATGGGGTGGAGGTAAAACGGATTGAAGGTGATTTAGTTTCTGACGAGCAGATGTACATCATTGCGAACTTAGCAGTCGGTGGTTGGTTTCCAGGACCTGCAGATGAAACCACGCCGTTCCCAGCGAAGTTTGAGATTGACTATATTCGGGTTTACCAGAGATAGGCGGGTTGTCTTGTAGGCTAGGCTTATGCGGTGCCACACCGCACTGGGTAAGAGAGGCCTATAACCAATCAGCTGAAATCTCGGTATGTGTAAACGCGCTCCTTGGTTGGAACTGCTTGCGACGCACAGAAGTTTGGTAGATTAGTGTCTGTATCATCAGATCCACCGCCGCACTTGTTCTTTATAAGATTGATACTCTGTGCCAAATTTTGCCTGCATGAATCGCTCTTCTGGTTTGATCTGATACCGATTCATGAACAGGACGAATGCAGGCAGTATGAAGGCTGCTAGAACGTTAGCCAAATACAACGCAAAGCCAATGAGTAAAAGTAAAAAACCTAAGTACATTGGATTGCGTGTGAAGTTATAAATTCCTTGTGTCACCAATGATGATGTTTTATCTGGTGTGCGAGGGTCTACAGTTGTATTGGCCTGGCGGAATGCGAGTACACCGCTCAGTGCGATGACGACGCCTGCACCATAGAAAATACCTGCAAGCCATGCGATACCTGAAAAATTCAAGTTAGCTTGTGGTAGCAAGTAGGCAATGAGCCACATGGCAATACCTGCCACTATTACTTGCACAACAGGTGGTATCTTCAATTCCATGTTCGCACTCCTTAGTTGAACGCTCTTCTATTAACGAATAGACAGCGGTTCCCAGTGTCACTCAACTCTAATTTAGTCACACTGGCATGGTCAATTTCAAACTGCATAGCAGAGCTCAACGGTAGCTTCAGCGCAACACACAATAGAGCTCGTATACTACCGCCGTGCGATGTAACCAGTGTTGTGTTGTTTTCTTCGAGCAAACGTTCGTCTAACCAACTTTCGCAGCGTACGGCCAATTCTCCAAACGTTTCACCATTGGGAGGTCGGTTGTTCACCCAATCTGTCGACCATGTGTTTAGCGCTTCGGGCTGTTCGTTATGTACGTCGTTCCAACTCTTGCCTTCCCAGTCGCCAAAATTTAATTCTTTTAAACGCTCATCAATGATGTAGGGTGCGCTTGTTATCAGTTCCATCGACTGTTGGGCACGAATCAAATCACTCGCATAGTATGTATCGAATTGGAGGTTCTGAATAGTAGCTCCTAGCGAGGCTAGTGATGCTTTGCCACGGGTAGATAGCTTGACATCATTGAACCCTGCGACTATTCCATTATCGGCAACTTCGGTATGGCCGTGTCTAACTAGTGCCCATCCATAAACGCATAAGTGCCTGAGTAGGCAAGAAATTTCAGTAGATAGATGTAAAAAATCCTCTTGGT